>ENA-ORTF01002438-ORTF01002438.1-human-gut-metagenome-genome-assembly--contig:-NODE-2438-length-18785-cov-4.518687_pt1 | contig 18785 bp, 21 predicted proteins | sample MGYA00241908_ERZ509180 | MGnify/ENA primary metagenome ERZ509180 (study PRJEB26280, sample SAMEA2338814) | human gut metagenome | biome: human gut; feature: human-associated habitat; material: faeces... | reverse complement strand
GGAAGTCCGTTTTGAGTTCTGTCCTGTTTGCGGAAGAATGATCGAGGAGGGATAGGGATTGACAATACAAGAAAAGATATCACGCTATCAGCTGATACCAAAGCTCATAGCCAATCTTGAAGAAAACAGGGCAAGGATACTGAATGGGAAAGCCGTATGCTATGACAAGAATGACAGTTCGGCAGGAACGCCCGGCAACACGGCTGAAAGTTCAATGCTGAGTTATGCCTGCAAGGGTGAGAAACAAAAGGAGCTGAGCGAAGAACGTGCAAGGCTCACGCAGGAGATACAGTCTGAGATAGACGAAATGTTCTGCAATGAGGAAGCTGAAACCATAGATACTGCAAGGATAATCAAGCTGTATTTCATCAACGGCATATCGGTGAAGAAGATAGCTCACAACTATATTTTCAGAGATTACAAGACGGTGCTGAGAATGTTTCACAATGGCTGTGAGAAATTAAATATACCACACAAGACCACTCAATACCACTTGCAGGAACGTACATAGTATGATATCATTACAATAGCCAATAAGGCAAGCAAACATTTGCGGACCTCCATAAAAAAGTCCGACGGGGCGAAAGCTCCGTATGCAGGTCGAGAGCGTGCCAGTTCAACATCTGCTCCACCATTTACAAAACTCCTTATAATATTTTCACAAGGGCGGCTGCTTTTTGCGGTCGCTCTTGCGTTGCGTCGTAAAAAGTTCATAAATGTCGAATTCTTGATATACTGCATAAAAAATACAAATGTGTTTTATGCAGTAAATAGAAATTCGGTGCATTTCGTTGATTTTCGCTCTGATTAGTGATATTATTTAAGAAATATTATTATGAGGAGTGATTGTACTTGGTAGTCAAATTTAATGGTAATAAACCGTTTAAAATGGAGGAACATCAAAGCAATAAACTTACTACAAAATGTTTTTTATGTGGACAACAGGCAAAAAGCCGAATATTTTATGATGGATTTGAGAATGGAAATTGCATATGTTGTAATTGCGAAGATCAGCTAAAAGGAATGTTTAAAGATTATTTATTAGCAGAATCAAACTTCAACAAAACAGCACTTGAAGAATTAGTGGAAGGATTACGCAATGAAACTATAACGCAGTTAGATAGTCAAATTCATAAAGAAGGCTATAAATATGCCCAAGAGGTTAGCATTGTAGATGATTTTGATGATACATTAACCCTTCAAGAAGTTCAACAGAATAATATATTTTATTCGATAAAATATCAATTTTGTTATGACAAAATGATAAATTATATGAAGAATAAATATAATGAAGACCCTTATATAGTCAGATTTTTTGAAACTACGGATTACTATGACCCTGAGGGTTTGTATAGAAGAGATACAAATGCTATATGTGGCATTGCAAAAATATATAATAACGGAACCACGGTTATTTTTGGCGATTTAAAAGTTGTTTTGGATAGATCGAAATATAACCAATAAAATTAATAATATTGAGTGTTCAAAGCTCCGCTTGTCGGGGCTTTTTTCATACCCTAAAGAACAAAAAAACCGAGGTGAGGTGAATGCCGAATGAACAGAATTTAATAGTTCCAAGCTCGAGTGAAGCTCGAAAAAACGGTGCAAAAGGCGGTAAAAAATCAGGCGAAGTCCGCAGGCGTAAAAAGACTATGAAGCAGGTAATGGACTTCCTGCTTGAACAGCCTGCCAATACCAGAGCGGACTATGAGTTTCTCGTGGAGCAGGGCATTGACCTTAACAGCCTTGACCCCGACTTCATCAATAATATGCTCCTTGTGAATGCGGCTCTTATGGCAAGGGCTAAGCAAGGGGATGTTGCGGCGGTGAAAGAGCTGCGTGACATTATTCGTGATGACGATATGCTCAAACATAAGATAAAATACGATAACGCAAGGCTCAGGCTTGAAAAACAAAAGCTTGAGCCTGTTTCTATGCCTAATAAGGTGTACAGCGGTATCCCTGCGAGCCTTGTCGCTCCTACATTCTCGCCTGTACTGTTCGATATTGCAGAGCAGGAACATTCCGAGTATGTTTTCCCTGGCGGACGTGGCTCGACTAAATCTTCATTCTGCGGTCTGAATGTTATCGACCTGCTGATGAAGAACGAGAATATGCACGCCTGCGTCCTGCGTGCTGTGGCGAATACTCTTAAAGACAGCGTTTATTCTCAGATACTCTGGGCAATATCTGCACTTGGTCTTGATGATGAGTTTGCCTGCACAAAGTCGCCCCTTGAGATCACACGCATTTCAACAGGGCAGAAAATATACTTCCGTGGTGCTGATGACCCGCACAAGATAAAGTCTATCAAGCCGCCTTTTGGCTATATCGGCATCGTGTGGTTTGAGGAGCTTGACCAGTTCGGCGGTGAAGAAGCTGTGCGAACGATAGAACAGTCTGTTATAAGAGGCGGCGAGAGAGCATATAAGTTCAAGTCTTTCAACCCTCCGAAGTCGGCTCAGAACTGGGCGAATAAATACATCAAAGTGCCGAGAACGGACAGACTCGTTACCGAAAGCACTTATCTAACTGTGCCGAAAAAGTGGCTTGGCAAGCCTTTTCTTGATGATGCAGAATTTCTCAAAGAAACCAATCCCACTGCCTATGAGAACGAGTATATGGGCGTTGCAAATGGTACTGGTGGCAATGTTTTCGATAACGTCCTCATAAGAGAGATAACCGACGACGAGATAGCACAGTTCGATAACATCTATAACGGCGTTGACTGGGGCTGGTATCCCGACCTTTACGCTTTTGTCAGAGTGCATTATGCCCCTGCTCAGCACACGCTGTTCATATGGCAGGAGTACACCTGCAACAAAACAAAGAATGTTGATACCGCAAAGCATTTGCTGGAGCTTGGTATCACGGCAAATGACCTTATCACCTGCGACAGTGCAGAGAATAAGTCTGTTGAGGATTACAGAGCATACGGCTTGCTTGCGAGAGGCGCAGAGAAAGGCCCTAACAGCAGGGAGTATTCATATAAGTGGCTGCAATCTCTGCGGAGTATCGTTATAGATAACAAGCGTTGTCCTGTGGCTTGCGAGGAGTTCATCAACTGCGAGTATGACAGGGATAAAGAGGGCAACGTTATAAGCGGCTATCCCGACGGCAATGACCACGTTATCGACGCCGTTCGGTATGCAATGGAAAGAGTATGGAAAAGGCGGGGTCAGTAAGCTATGGGCATTATTTCAAAAATAAGGGAGTGGATAAGCAGAATGCTTTCAAAGTCAGATATAAAGGGCGTTTACGGTATTGATATCGCCGTGACGGACAGTATGATAAGAGCTATCGACAAGTGGGACAGAATGTATGCAGGTAATGCAGCACCCAAGGGAGTTCACTCTCTGCGGCTTGAACACGCAGTTGTGAGGGAGTTTGCAAACACGGCTATCAATGAAATGACCCTGAAAGTTTCCAACGATAAGCTTGATGCCATAATGAAAAACGCCCTTGAAAACCTCAACAAAAATCTGCAAAGAGGTCTTGCAACAGGAGCAATGATAATAAAGCCGCTGGGTGCTGATAAGGTGCAGTATGTTCCGCAGTCGCAGTTCATTCCTGTGGAGTATGACGTGAACGGCAGGCTTATAAAGGTCATTTTCCCTGAGATAAAACGCATGGGCGATAATGATTACCGCATAAGGCTTGAATATCACGCTCTGGACTATGAAAAAGGACTGACTATCACAAACAGGGCTTTTCGCTCCAATGACGGCGTGTCTCTTGGGGCTGAGATACCTCTCACAGCTGTTTCAGAGTGGGCGGAGCTTATCCCTAAGATAGCCTATCCACTTATGCTGCGACCCTCTTTCGGCTATTATGTCAACCCTATCGACAATACAGTTGACGGTTCACATTCAGGCGTATCAGTGTTCGCAGGGGCGGAAGAAGTCATAAGAAAAGCTGATATCCAATTCGGCAGGCTCGATTGGGAGTTTGAATCAGGAGAGCGTGCAATAGACGTTGACGAGGCTGTGCTAAGACCTGTGACAGACCCGTTCACAGGTAAGAAACGTGCAGAAATGCCAAAGCTCAATGAACGGCTTTTCAGAGGGGTAAACGTGTCAGCTGGCACGAGCGGTGACTTTTATCACGAGTTCTCACCGCAGTTAAGGCAGGCTGATTTTATCGCAGGTCTTGAAGAATACAAGCGTGAGATAGAGTTTGCTGTGGGGCTGTCCTATGGGGATATCTCAAACCCACAGACAGTTGATAAGACGGCAACGGAGATAAAGTCCTCAAAGCAGAGAAAGTTCGATACTGTCACGGCGATACAGAATAATCTCCGTGTCTGCCTCGAAGACCTCTGCTATTCGCTGGCGTTTTATAATGGGCTTACTCAAAGCGGTTATGAGTTGTCTGTGAACTTTGAGGACAGTATCCTTGCTGATGATGAAACAAAGCGTGCAAGCGACCGTCAGGACGTTTCTATGGGCATTATGCCACTGTGGGAATACCGAATGAAATGGTATGGTGAGGACGAGGAAACGGCTAAGAAAATGACCTCAGACAGCACCGCAGAGGTGATAGAATAATGCTCAAAGCAAGCGAGATAGAGCGAGTTTCAATGGTTCTTGACAAGCCCCTGCGTGACCTTGAAATGCAGATAATGGAGGACATCGTCCGCAGGATAAAGATAAACGGCGAGATAACACGTTCGGCGGATTGGCAGATATACAGGCTTCACGAGCTTGGAATGAGCAAGCGTGAGATAAAGAAAGCCATTGCCGATAACCTTGACCTCTCCAAAGCTGAGATAAAAGAGCTGTACAATGATATCCTGCAAAAAGGCTATGAATGGGACGATAGCATATACAAGACCAAAGGCAAGGCACGAATACCACTTGAAGAAAACGAGGGTCTGCAAAGGCTTTTGTCGGCTGTATCGGAGCAGACTTCGGGGGAGCTTAAAAACATATCTCAGTCACTTGGATTTGCAGTAAAACAGCCTGACGGCAAACTTAAATTTACTCAGGCGGCAGACTTCTATCAGCAGAGTCTTGATAACGCCATAATGGGCATAGCAAGCGGAGCGTTCGATTATAACACGGTCATAAAGAAAGTCATTTCGGATATGACGAACTCAGGTCTGCGTACTGTGGACTATGCCACAGGCTGGAGCAACAGAGCAGACGTAGCCGCAAGGCGTTCGGTAATGACAGGGCTTTCACAGCTAACCGCAAAAATGAATGAGGACAACGCCAAAGAGCTTGGCACAGACTATTTTGAAGTCACTTGGCACAGCGGAGCAAGACCCTCTCATCAAGAATGGCAGGGCAAGGTCTACAGCAAAAAAGAGCTTGAAACTATCTGCGGTCTTGGTACTGTGACAGGTCTGTGCGGTGCGAATTGCTATCACGATTATTACCCTTTTATCCCCGGCATATCTGAGCGTTCCTATACAGACGAGGAGCTTGCACAGATGAATGCAGAGGAGAACAAGCCTGTTAAGTACGGTGATAAAGAGTACACAAAGTACGAGGCTTTACAGCGGCAAAGAAAGCTTGAAACTGCAATGAGAGCCCAGCGGCAGAAGATACATCTTCTTGAAGAGGCAGGTGCTGATGAGGAAGATATCATCAACGCACGCTGCCGATATCGTGGCACTTCCCAAGAGTATACAAGGTTTTCAAAAGCAATGGGCCTGCCTCAGCAGAGAGAGCGTGTAAACGCCGACGGACTGGGGAATATCGGGGTGGGAAAAACCAAGATAGACTTGACGCAAAAAGATTATAGTGATATAATTGATATGAAAGGTAAGATGTCTGATATAGACGTGCGAAAGTGGTACAGACACCATAACAAAAATATCCCTCAGCTTATCGACAAAAGCAAGTCTATTGAAGAACAGGCAAGACAAGCTTGTGAACTGCGTAACAAGTATCGCTTTCAGGCAAGAGAGTTAATGGCAGATCAAAAAGCTCGTAAAACCCTTGACCAGACCGAACCTATCATTTCTTTTGAAGACTTGGTATCAAATAAAATGGTACGAAAAAACATGAGCAGAGAAGAAGCTATAGCAGACACTTTGAAGACCGCTGTAAAAACACGAAGATCAGTAGATAAAAGGTATGGATTGGAGGATCGCAATGAAAAAATATGAATACAATATTTGCACGGCTGCGGACAAAGAAATTTTTGATAAGCAATGTGCAGCATTGGAAAAGCATATCCCAGGCATTGAACGGTCCGATATGCTGACAGATGTTGACGGCTCACAAACGCAGATATATGAATTAAACGGAAAGAAGATAATCGTACACAACAGTTATTATATAGACGCTGTGTACATTGATTCAGAAGTTGAACTTACAGAGTATTTCAAATGATAGTTTTACCGCTTGACTAAGGTCGGGCGGTATTTTTATACCCAAATACCGGAACTAAGCACCTTAACGGGTGCTTTTTTCATACCATTTCGTCCTTGGTATGACGTTAAACTGTCAGACTTTCACACCGCAGACAGAGCGGTATATAAGCTATGTAGAAAGGACAAACATATGAAAAACATTTTTGAGATCCTTGCCGCTCTGGGTATCGTTATCCCTGAGGACAAGAAACAGGACATCACAAAACAGGTGGCAGAGAATTATAAGACTGTGGCTGAGTTTGAAAAGGTGAAAAGCCGCCTTGAGGTGGAGCGTGATAACTATAAGGACAGCCTTGATACCGCACAGAACTCTCTCAAAGAATTTGAGGGCGTGGACGTCAACGAGCTTAACGGGAAAGTCGCACAGCTCACCGCTGACCTTGCTAAGAAAGATACCGAGTATCAGGCGAAGATATCTGATATGGAGTTTGACGCTACCCTTGATAACGCTATCTCGGCAAGCAAGGCAAGAAACGTCAAGGCTCTTAAAGCTTTGCTTGATGTGGAAACTCTCAAAGCTTCCAAAAATCAGGCTGAGGATATCAAGACGGCTATCGAGAACGTGAAGAAAGATAACGATTATCTTTTTGAAAGTTCTGAGCCTATCAAAAATCCGGTTGCGCCAACAGGTACTCCTGCCGCAGGTGATGTGAGCAAAGAAACCTTTGCAAAAATGGGGTATATGCAAAGGCTTGAACTTAAACGAACAGACCCCGAAAAATACGAACAGTTGAAAGGATAGGATATTATGAAAATGACAAATGGCATTAGAATTTCTATGCAGTATTTCGCAGAGCAGACAAAGATCACCGACCTTATCGATCCTGAGGTGATGAGTGATATGATCGACGCAAAGATAGAGTCTAAGATAACTGTATCTCCCTTTGCGAAGATAGACAGAACGCTCGTTGGCGTGCCTGGCGATACTATCACAGTGCCGCAGTATAAGTATATCGGCGACGCAGTTGATGTTGCAGAGGGCGTTGAAGCCGAAACTGTCAAGCTTGAAACAGACTCCACTCAGGCTAAGGTGAAGAAAGCCATGAAAGCGGTGGAGATAACTGATGAAGCACTTCTCAGCGGCTATGGAAACCCTGCAGGTCAGGCGACTTCACAGCTTGCAATGTCTATCGCTTCTAAGGTGGACGCAGACAGCATGGACGCACTTATGAAAGCTCAGCTCATCTATGACGGCTCGGCTTCTGCTATCTCTTACAGCGGCATTGTTGACGCTGTTGACAAGTTCAATGAGGAGCTGAACACCGAAAAGGCTATGTTTATTAATCCTCATCAGAACTCACAGCTTAGAAAGGACCCGAACTTCATTTCAGCAGATAAGTATGACGGCAATGTGGTAATGACAGGCGAGATAGGCAAAATAGCGAACTGCCGTATCGTTCCGTCAAAGAAAGTTTCACTTAACGAGGCTATCCCAGAACAGTATGTGAGAGTTGACAGCGATGCAGAGGGTGCAAAGGAAGTTGTTGCAGACAGCACAGCTTCACCAACTGCTTCACAGATAAAGCTCGGCTCAGTAACGCCTTGTGCAGAGGGTTACGCTCCAAAGGTGGGTGACTATGTTGTAAAGAACGCCGCTGTCAAGGCTGGCACTTTCTACATATGCCCTATCATCAAGCTCAACGCTGATACTGAAACAGAGGACGAAACATCAGCTCTGACTATCTACCTCAAGCGTGACACCAACGTTGAAACAGAGAGAAGAAGCACAAAGCGCTGCACAGATATATCTGCTGACAAGCATTACACTGTGGCTATTTCAGACCAGTCAAAGGTAGTGCTTGCAAGATTCAAGAAGTAAAGAGGTGCGGCAGTATGAAAGCATATGCAAGCGAGAGCTATTATATAGGCGTTTATCTTTGCGGCAAAGAGCCTGACATATCTGCCGCTTTTGACTTCTATGCAATGCAAGCCACAAGCCTTATGAAGCAATATACCCTTGACAACGTTGACGAGAACGATATCCCCGAAGAAGTGAAAATGTGCTGCTGCGAGCTTGCGGAAAATATCTTCAAGGCAGAGCAGGAGGGCGGCACTCATGGGGTATCTTCCGAAAGCGTTGGTGGCTGGTCAAAGTCATATGAAAGCTCGGATATCCGCAGGCAGAACGCTGACAGAGCCGTTCACGATATCGTGTACAAATGGCTCAGCGGAACAGGGCTGCTTTACAGAGGGGTGAGGTAAATGCTTGCAAACAGCGATTGCACGGTGTATCTTTTCGACAAGCAGACAGAGGGATTTGTGCGGAAGTATGCAGAGAAAGTTTACTGGTGTGAGAATAAGTCGGGAAGTATCGTGAAAAGCGGTATGCAGACCTCAGACAGCACAAGGGTGTATTTCTATGATGATAATGCACCGAAAACCCCTGCAAAGGATATGCTTGTGAGAGGAAAATGCGAGTTTGAGTTCGATAATCAAACGCCGCAGAGCATATCTGAGAGCATGAAAATCTTCCGTGCGGAGTATGACTTTGTTACGGTAATGAGCATTGATGATTATATGTTCGGCGGTCTGCCACATATGGAGGTGAGCGTAAAATGAAGATAGGTCAGCCTATGGACAGCAGGGCTATCACTTGGGATAAGTCCTTTGCAGGCAAGTATTCAGAACGCTTTGATAAGGCTCAAAAGTTCATTGACGCTGAGTGCATAAGGCATATGGTGAAGTATACACCTACCCTCAGCACTAATCTGAGAAAGTCTGCCACGAGAGGCACAAAAATAGGCAGCGGCAAGATACAGTATCTTGCACCTTACGCACGCTATCAGTATTACGGCAAGCTTATGGTATCCTCTGTTACAGGCTCGTCTTACGCCCGACATGGAGAAAAGAAAGTGCTGACGGACAAAGACCTTGTTTACAGCACTTTTAAAGAGCCACTTGCCGGTAAGCTTTGGTTTGAGCGAATGAAAGCCGACAAGAAACAGCAAATACTCAGAGGAGCGGCGGCGATAATGGGAGGCAAAGCGAAATGAACATAATCGAGCTTGTGAAAGATATCTTGCAGCAATTCCCGAAAATATCGGAGGTTTGCAACGATATCCATATCGACTTTACCGACGATACGCCAACAAATTACGGCTTGTCCTCAACAGGCGACAGCCTTATAAGCTCTGATATTCTGGGTGGTCAGACAAGACAGCACAACTTCATTCTCTATGCTGTGTATCAGTCTATGAACGACTTTGACAGAATGTCAAACAGCGGCGTATTGCTTGAATTGCAGATGTGGCTTGAAAGCTATGCAGACAAGCACCGAGATACCACGTTCACTACCATAACAGAGGACGAGGAAAGGACAGGCGTTCTTGAAAAGCTCACCTGTGCAAACGGAATGATATATGCAATACCAAATGAAAACACAAACGATACTGTGCAGTATCAATTGCAGATAGCGGCACAGTATCAGATATAAAAGGAGGAAAACATATGCCTGATTATTCATACAAGAGCGGAAAGCTCAACAGAAGCCATCTTCTGCATTATCTTGACACTACATTCGCAGCGGTCGCCTCATCACCAAGCTGGTATCTTCTCGGCAAGGACGTTGAGGACGCAAGTGTGGCACTCAACCCTGACACTTCCACAAAGAAGAATATCCTTGATGAAACCACAGTTGAGGACAACGGCTATGAGCCTGAGTTCGACCTTGACACATTCTATGCAAAGCCCGGTGACGCACTTTACGAAAAGCTCAAGGATATCATGATGAATCGTCTTACCGGCGACGCCTGCAAGACAAGCGTGCTTGAAGTCATCGTTGACAAGACCACAGGCGCGTATGACGCATGGACGGAAGATGTCATAGTCAAGCCGCAGTCATATGGCGGACCACAGGGGGGCGTAAATATCCCGTTCAACTGCACCTTTGCAGGAAACAGAGTGAAAGGCTCTGTCACCTTTGCGGCAGGCGTGCCAACGTTTGCAAAGACTACGGAAGAATAAACTATATGACAAACATATGAAAGCACTTCGTTCAGAGCGGAGTGCTTTTTGTTTGCCATAATACAGAAAGGATGATAGAAATGTCAATGCAGTCAATAAATTTTAACAGCGGCAATTACAAAGAGTACGCTATAAACGGTGACGAGAACAGAGTTATAAGGATAAACGTGTCAGACGTTGGTATCATCACAAGGATACAGGACGCTATGAGCAATGCTGACAATATCGCAGAAGAAGTGTCAGAACGTGAGAAGAACGAGGACAGAACTCAGCTTCTCAAAGAGTATGACCAGCGTGCAAGAGAAATGGTCAATGACATATTTGGAAGCGATGTGTGTACGGCGGCGCTTGGAAGCGTGAACGTGTTCTCTGTGGCTTCAAACGGCAAGCCTGTGCTTGTGAACTTCCTTGAAGCGCTTCTTGTTGTGGTGGTGCAGGAGATAAAGTCAGCACAGACTGCGGCTCAGATAAAGCTCGAAGAAAAGGTGGAGAAGTACACCGCACCTGTTATCGCTCATCAACATATTGCTCAGCCTGCGGTCAATGTGGCGGAGCTTTCTGACGAGGACAAAAAGGCTCTGCTCAGGGAGCTACTGAAATGATAGGCAGTTTGCCAACAGCCCTTGAAATAGACGGCAGAGAGTATGCCATACACTCGGATTTTCGGGTCATACTGCGGATATATTCAGCCTTTGCAGACCCCGAACTTGACGAGCGTGAAAAGTGCTATGTGTGTCTTAAATGCCTTTACGCTGAGGATATCCCACGAGAGCATTTGCAGGAGGCTGTCAACAAGGCTTATTGGTTTGTAGGCGGTGGAGATGTTCCGCAGGAGAGTGTTCAGCCTGCAAAAACTATCGACTGGGAGCAGGACGAGAGTATTATTTTTCCTGCGGTGAACAAGGCGGCAGGCTTTGAAACGAGGACGGTAAAATATCTTCATTGGTGGACTTTTCTCGGCTATTTCAATGAGATAGGCGAGGGGCTTTTTTCGTCTGTTATAGGCATACGGCAAAAGCTTAACAAGGACAAAAAGCTTGAAAAATACGAGCAGGAGTTTTACAGAAACCACCGCAATATGATAGACCTTAAACGAAAGCTCTCAGCAGAAGAGCAGAGGGCTGAAAACGAGGACAAAGAGTTTCTGAAACAACTGACGGGAGGTGAATGACAATGGCTGATGGGTGCTTGAATTTTGACACCAACATAAACAGTGAGGGCTTTGAAAAGGGCTTGAAAAGCCTTTCCGATATGGTGGGGGATATCAAGCCAAAACTTAAAAGCCTTGCAATGGCTCTGACAGCTGCATTCTCCGTCAAGAAGCTTGTGGACTTCGGCAGGCAATCCATAGAAACAGCCTCAGACCTTGCGGAAGTTCAGAACGTTGTTGACACGGCTTTCGGTGAATCAAAGCAGAAAATGGAGGACTTCGCTGACACGGCTGTAAAGACCTACGGCATTTCAAAGCTCACCGCAAAGCAGACAGGCTCAAACTTCATGGCAATGGCGGCAGGAATGGGGCTTGCCAATGACAGTGCAAGCGATATGGCTATGGCTCTTACAGGGCTGTCGGCGGATATGGCGTCATTTTATAATGTCGGTCAGGACGTAGCAAGCACGGCGCTGAAATCAATTTTTACAGGCGAAACTGAGACCCTCAAACAGTTCGGTATTGTTATGACGGACGCCAATTTGCAGGCGTATGCACTTTCAAAGGGTATCACGAAGTCAACTGCCGATATGTCGCAGGCTGAAAAAGTCCAGCTGAGATACAACTACGTTATGTCACAGACGGCTCTTGCTCAGGGGGACTTTGCAAAGACTTCTGACAGCTGGGCGAACCAGACAAGAATACTTTCTGAACAATGGAAAGAGTTCGGAGCAACTATCGGCACTGTGCTGATGAACGTTCTTCTGCCTGCTGTCAAGGCGATAAACAGTCTGCTTTCACAGCTCATAGCTTTGGCACAGGGGGCAGCGAGGGCACTTTCAGAGGCGTTCGGCTTTGAACTAAGCAACAGTGCAGACGAGGCTCAAAGCATAGTGAAAAGCACCTCTCAGGTAGCGGATAATTACAGCGATATAGCTGACGAAGCACAGCAAGCGCAGGAATCACAGGAAGGCTCACTTGCAAGCTTTGACCAGATGAACAAGCTGAATGATGAGAGCAAGTCAGACAGCACTGGGGTCAGCGGAGCTGGGGAGATAATGCAGCCTTCCGGGACTAGCGTTGAGGTGGATACGGGAAAGGCAAATAAAAAGCTGTCTGACTTTTTCAAATCAGCAAGAACTCAGTTTGAAAAGCTTGCAGACTATCTTGATAAGAATTTTAAGCCTATTTTCGCTGATATATGGAGCGGACTTGAAAGAGAGAGCATTGAACTTGTTCAGATACTCGGCGGAGTTTTCAGCGATATAAAGTCGCTTTCCGAACCGCTCAAAGCTTATTTTATAAACGATTTTACACCGCTTATGCAGACCGCTTTCAGCACGCTTGGCAAGATAGGCATAGGACTTTTTGACAGCTTCAACAAGGTGTTTTCTGATATCTGGAATGTGGCAGTGTTCCCTATACTGCAAAACTTCCTCACTGTAGGATTACCCCTAATGGCGGATTTTGGCACGCAGACATGGAACACGCTAGGCGTACTGTTTGACAACATAAAAGAGATCTTCGATACCTTGTGGAACGGCGTTGCACAGCCTGTGTTGAACGCCTTGAAAACACTGTGGAGCGATACTTGGCAGAGCATTTCAGACTTTTGGAACGAGTGGGGACAGCCTATATTTGACGGCATAAACGAGGGCATAACCACCACAAAGAACGTATTCCTCAATCTGTGGGAAACGGTCTTGAAACCTGTGTTTGACAAGCTCATGGACGTGGCTGACAGCGTTTGGACGGAGCACTTGAAACCTCTGCTTGATGAGTTCCTCGACTTTGTTGGAACACTTATCACAAGCGTTCTGAGCATTTACAACAAAGCCATAGCACCTGTTGTGAACTGGCTTGTGAGCATACTTGGACCGATAGTCAGCAGTGTGCTTGGTAAGATAATAAAGACAGTAGGCAATGTCATAAGCAATATAATTGACGCCGTGAAGAACATCATTTCAGCACTTAAAGGCGTTGTGTTGTTCATAACGGGAGTGTTCACCGGTGATTGGAAAAAAGCTTGGCAGGGTGTAAAGAAGATTTTCAAAGGCGTATGGGACGCACTTGTTGACATAGTAAAAACACCTATTAATTTGATAATCGGGCTTATAAATGGTCTGACAGGTGCAGTTGAGGACGCTTTGAATTGGATAATCGACGGCATAAACGAGCTGAGCTTCACAACACCTGATTGGCTTCCCGGTGATCTTGGCGGTCAGACATTTGGCTTTGACCTAAGCCAAATTGATATCCCCGAAATACCAAAACTTGCCCAAGGTGCAGTGATACCGCCGAACTCTGAATTCCTTGCAGTTCTGGGCGATCAGAAGCGTGGCACGAATATCGAGGCACCGCTGGATACTATCACACAGGCTGTTTTGCAGGCTCTTGTGTCTTACGGCGGAGCAGGCGGAAATCAGAAGATAAGCGTTACCATACCGCTTACGCTCAATGGCAGGACTATCACACAGATAGTTATTGATGATATCAACGACTATATCAAGCGCAACGGCAGGTCGCCAATAAGGGCATAGGAGGTGCAGAAAATGAAAAGCAGAGGACTTATATTCGGCAGCGAAAGGGTCGCCACACCTGCGGAAGTGAGCTTTACAAACAACAAGATATGGTCGAACAATGCAGGGCGGACGGCTAACTGCAAAATGGTGGGCGATATAAGAGCCATAAAGAAAACTGTCACGTTGAAATGGTATCATCTCACAGGCGAGGAGACGGCAAAACTCAATGAGTATATCTCCAACGTTAACAGTCCGTTTTTCAGTATCACGCTCCTTGATGAGACATTTCAGGAAAGCACTTTTGACGTTTACGCAGGCGACCCAACTTATGAGGTTTTCGGCTGGGACGAGAACAAGCAGTTCTGCAAAGGCGTTGCGGTGGACTTGATAATGCAGTAAAGGGGGCGTTTGAATGTACAAAACAGGGGAGCTTGTCTCTCAGCGTATCGAGAGCTATTGCCGTACTTGGCGGCTGTGGATAGAGAATGCAGAGGGCGTCATATCAGGTGACAGCATTATGTCAGCTGATAGCTCCATGCAGGCAACATCACTTTCAGACGACATCGAACTAGGTGCCGTGTGTTCGCAATCGTGGAACATGACCATAAGTGACACAGAAACAGCGTTTCTTGGCAAAGAGTATGACACATATCTGTATCTCGTAGACTACGAAACTAGCGGCATACTTGCAGGCGAAAAGATACCAATGGGACATTTCACCTGTGTGAAGTCAAAAAAGTCGGGCGGCAGTGTTCAGCTGACAATGGCGGACAGATTATATTTTTCCGACAAGCCATATGTGCCGCATATTCCTATGCCAAACTGGAATAGATCCGTTGAGGACGACATTTGCAGACAATTAGGATTGCAGAACGGCAATGACTATACAGAGGTGCGACTGCTGCGTGACAAGAACGGCAGAAGGTTGATAGATAAGAACGGCAAGGTGCTGTACTCAAAGTATTTCTATTTCAAGGTCGGCTCCGTGCCAAAAGACGTGACCATGCGCCAAATGTTGTCCTATCTAGCTTCTGCGCAGGGGCAGTTCGGGTATGTTGACCGATATGGAAAATACGTCCGAAAGTGGTATGGCAAGAGCGTGAAAACGTTGGACAACAATACCATTGATTTGCCTACGCTGTCGGAAAGGCAGAACGTGATAGTCGGTATAGTCTGCAAAGTAAATGACGATACTACGCTGTCACTTGGCGTGACGGACACAACACAGGGTAGAGTTTTGGAGTTTGAAAATCCATACATGACAGAGTCACTTTTGCAATCTCTGTGGCGCAGGATAGGAGGTTTTTCGTGGTACACCACTGAGCTATACCACAGACTTGGTGATCCACGTTTCGACATATGTGACGTGGTGACCTACACCAACGGCGCAGACAGCTATGACATACCGATAACAAATCTTGGTTTTAACTTTGACGGCGGACTTTCAGCAGACATTTCTGCGGTAGGCCTGAGTGTTGAAGAACAGCTTTAAGGGGGGCGAGATAATGGCTGATGATTTGACATTGACACAAGACATCACAGAAAATGACTATCCTATGCAACACGCAGGTGAGGAAATCGATGAAATACTGAGCCGAGCCGGCAAGATACACTATGGCACTGTGGAATACAAGATGACGGGAACAAATGCGCTGATGCGGATACCGCTTGGACTGACCTTTGCACCTAAGCAGGTCATAGCAATGCTACGGCAGACAGCCGCACCAACACCATACAAGACGTTCTGCACTCATGTGAATGGGTCGGGAAAGTCGTACTATCTGAACGTCTGCATGGGATCTAATAACGGGCCAACATTGGAAACCGTTCCAACAGGAACATACTATGTTGACTATATTGCAATAGAGTAAAGAGGGGTGATTAAATGACGATAACATTAAATGCAGATTATGACGTAACACTGAACACTGCATTGCTGGGCTATGTCGGTGAAACAAATGCTAGACCCGTGTCGGTTGAAGGGCTGACAGTAGACGGTGCAGACCGCTATGTGTTGACTATCGACTATGGCGATGGCGTGACGTATGAGGTCGATATCACAGGCGGACAGTGGACGCCTACTGCTGATATCTTGCGGTCGGCGCAGACAGTCAGCTGTCAGATATGTGCAAAGAAACTGTCAGGCGACGAGTATATTTTAGTTAAAAAATCACGCATATTCCGCCTGCGCATCGGTGCAGCTATCGGTGATACAGCTATCCCGTCACCTGATGTGTCTATGGACGCACTAGACCGCATAGACGCCATAGGCAGGCTGGCACACAAAGATATGCAGACAGCCGTCACTGCCGCAGAAACGGCGACAACAGCGGCTGAAAACGCAGAAAAATCTGCCACAGACGCAGAGAAATCAGCAGATACCGCAGAACAGGCGGCAAGCCGTGCCGAAACCGCAAAGACAGCGGCTGAAACGTCCGCAGCACAGGCAGACACCGCCATGCAAGGTGCAGAAACCGCACGTCAGCAGGCTGTCACGCAAGCTAACGCTGCAAAGGTATCCGCAGTCCAAGCATCAACGGCAGCACAGCAGACCGAAGCTGACAAGACAATAACGGCAGGTTATGCAAAGACCGCAAAGACCTGCGCTGACAGCACTGTGGCAGACAGACAGGCGGTGCAGACGTTGGCAGAACAGGTGACAGCTGACAAGGCTACAGTGGCAGACCATGCCGCTAAGGTTGCAGAGGACAGAACTGCCGCTGAAACTGCTGCACAGACAGCACAATCCATAGCTGATAGTTTGCCTGATGATTATGTAACGGCTGTCGGAAAGATAGCCGAGAATACTGCTGAAATAGCTAATGCGAAGCTAACGGACAAAGAGCTGCAACGTAGGGTGAATGCGTTATATGACATTGGTCAGGGTGTGACACATAAATTTGAAACCGATACGGATACGGCATGCGTTAAGACTATTCCTACAGGCGGGAAGCTGATGAGCGTGAAGTCTGTTGGTGGTAGGAGTTTGGTGTGGAATCAGATGTGTTCGACGTTCACATATCAAGGTACGAAATGCAATTGCAAGCCAGTGTGCTCTGCCCATAAATATCTGTGCAGAATAGATTGCGAAGCTGAGCAAGGCACTACTGTCTATATGTATTTCCGTGAAGTTATATACACCAAAAACAATCAGATAAGTAAAGCTGTGAATGCTGGAAAAAGTACGTTGTCATGGATTACTAGCCCATATGGCGATAGCGATATAGGTGGTACGTTTGACGCATTTTTAGTGGATGGTAGTGCCAAAGTAACGTTTAGCAATCGTCAGATTTTCGATTTAACCGCCATGTTCGGCTCGGGAAATGAACCTAGCACAGTGGAAGAATTTGAAAAAATATTCCCTGCCGATTATTATCCGTATAATGCAGGGGAGATTATTAGTGCAGGCACGGAAGAGGTTGTGGAGCAGGGAGCAAACCTATACTACGGCACCGATATGCTGAAAGTTGGTAGTGATGACTATGAATATATTGCAAATAGTTATCGTTGCAAGTCAATAAAATTAAAACCTAACACCACGTACACGTTAAGTTTTAATTCTGACAAAACCAGTGAAATAATACTTCTGATGAATGTGACTACTGTTGTAAATGCAGGTCAATATTTTGATTTTAGAAAAGCTTCGCATACTCAGACATACACGACTGGAGATGACGGATGCCTGTATGTAGGTGTATATGCTGGCAATGGCAATGTTGCATCGGCTGATGTTGTTAAACGACTATCTGAGTGTAAAATCATGATATCGGAGGGTGACACCCCGACAGCCTATGCCCCCTACCACAGTAACGTTTACCAGATACCAGAAGCAATTCGCAATCTGCCTGGCTACGGCTGGTCGGCAGGAACGGCACGAAACTATGTGGACTATGAAAATAAAAAATACTATCAATGTGTACAAAGCGTTGATTTGGGGACGATGGAGTGGTTTGCTGGCGAAAGTGGAAAAGTAAATTTTCAAACATCGCAAGTTACAGGGCAGAAATTGACAAAGAATTATACAATTCTGCCAAACATCATCTGTTCAAAATATTCGGTGAAAGTGCAGAATGCTATGTGGGGGCATACGAGTGTAACAGGCATAACGACTAATGCTAATGTTGACGGATATGTCTATGTAAACGACACCGCCTACACCGATGCCACCGCATTCAAACAGGCAATGTCAGGCGTAATTCTGTATTATGAGTTAGCAAATCCTATAGTAACAGATATATCATCGTTAATACCAGACGACTTTCTGCGAAACATCGAGGTCGAAGCAGGGGGCTCAGTGACATTCAAAAACAGCAACGACAGCTATCTGATACCAGTGCCGTCAGAAGAAGAGTATATCGTGAAACTGAGTGAAGTGGGAGGTACAACATGACAGAGTTGCAGAAAAAGATGGTTGAGAAGTTAGGATTATCCCAAGAAGACTTCCAACCAAAGAAGGCTACAAAGGTTGATGAGTTGGAAGCACAGGTGCTATACACTGCACTGATGACCGACACGCTAATTGAGGAGAGTGACGACAATGTATAAAAAGGTCAAACGTTTGTACGACTTGGGGCTGTACACCGCTGAGCAGGTCAAGGACTTTGCTGACAGAGGAAAGATAACCCCTGAGCAGTATGAGGAAATCACTGGAGAGAAATATGAAAGCGAGGAGCAGTAATGAAAGAAAACACAACAAAAATAATAATATCAGCAATAGCCGCAGGGCTGTCAGCGTATTTCCGTGTTATGGCGATACCTATAGTCATTC
>ENA-ORTF01002417-ORTF01002417.1-human-gut-metagenome-genome-assembly--contig:-NODE-2417-length-18875-cov-6.644899_pt1 | contig 18875 bp, 14 predicted proteins | sample MGYA00241908_ERZ509180 | MGnify/ENA primary metagenome ERZ509180 (study PRJEB26280, sample SAMEA2338814) | human gut metagenome | biome: human gut; feature: human-associated habitat; material: faeces... | reverse complement strand
GTTGGATAGAGCAACGGCCTTCTAAGCCGTGGGTCGGGGGTTCGAATCCCTCCTGACACGATACATATCCATATTTCGGATATGTCAGGATGAGCAGCTGATATGCTGGAATTTCATCTGGTGGGTATAGCGCAGTTGGTTAGCGCGTCAGATTGTGGCTCTGAAGGCCGTGGGTTCGAATCCCATTACCCACCTTTTCCTATTTTAATATGTAGGATGTTGGGCTATCGCCAAGGGGTAAGGCATAGGACTTTGACTCCTACATTCGCTGGTTCAAATCCAGCTAGCCCAGTTTGAATTTTCAAAGACACGATAAACATCGTGTCTTTTTTCTATTTCTATCTAATTATCCTCTTCCGGACATTCCCGTGGGCGAAGCACGGTACTTCGGTCTGCCAGGATCTTCTCCGTGAAGTAATCACGATCCACGGTTCCCTTGATCCCTCTGACGCGCCCTGCGTCCGTATACTGCCATCCGGCCCACTCACGCCAGTCATTGTTCATCTCCGGTCGCTTTACGCCGTATTCGGCGATCCAGAGCGGATAAAATGCCAGCCGCTCGTCAAATACATTGGCTGCGTTGCTGGCATCACTGTATACCGCCACCATTTTCTCGGTAAGCGTCTCTAATTCTCTTAAAAAGGCAAGCGACACCGCATTGATCTGCTCTCGGTCCAGATCTCCAAAGGATTCAAAATCCATAACCGGACAAGCCTCGTAGTGCTTCTCTCGGATGACCCCGGCAAAATGTCTCGCCTGTTCCCGTCCCTCTTCGACCGTCCGCGCGGTCAGATAATGATAAAACCCAATCTTCAGTCCCGCTGTCTGTGCTTCGCGGTAATTGCGCTCGAAGTCGGGATCTACTCCCCGGTCTCCCTCGCTCGCCTTAATATAGACGATACGTATACCGGCACGGCGCACCTCGAAAAAATCAATCCTGCCTTCCCAATGACTGACATCGATTCCTTCTAATTTTCTTCGGCTTTGCATTTCTTTTCTCCATTCGGGTAACATCTTAGTATTATCCTATGATAGAAAATCCGATGCGTGCCTTACTGCTGTAAAATCGCTTTTACTTCCTTTAAGAAGCATTCCATCTGTTCATCGGTACCAATCGTAATACGCAGATAATCACAAATACGCGGTTTATTGAAATAACGCACGAAAATGCCCTTTTCACGGAGTTTCTCAAACATTTCTTTTGCCGGAACGTCCTTGTGTCCCGCAAAGAGGAAATTGGTGCAGGATTCTTTGACATCAAATCCAAGTTTTTCCAATCCTTCTTTTGTCTTTGCACGGGTGTTCATAACCTTCTTAATATTTTCCTGGAAATACTCCTCATCTTCCAGAGAAGCGGCTCCGATCAAAATCGACTCGGTATTCATCGTATAGGAATTGATGGACTCCTTCACATCCTTCATTGCCTGGATCAACGCCGGATTTCCCATCGCATAACCGATACGCATACCGGCCATAGAACGCGATTTGGAATACGTACGAACGACAAGAAGGTTGTCGTATTTGTCAATTAACGGCAGTACGCTTTCGCCGCCAAAATCCACGTAAGCTTCATCGATAATGACAACGACTTCCGGATTGGCAGCAATGATCTCTTCCACCTGCGAAGTTCCTAACGCGATCGATGTCGGCGCATTGGGATTGGTGATCACAACTCCACCATTTTTCTTTTTATAATCATTCACATTTATTGTAAAATCTTCCTGCAATGGCGGGCATTCATACGGAATGCGGTATACTTCCGCCCAGACCGGATAAAACGAATAGGTGATATCCGGGAAAAGGATTGGCGTATCCGAATTAAAAAAGGTTAAAAAGGCAAGTGCCAGCACATCGTCAGAACCCACACCGGTAAATACCTGATCTGCTCCGATCCCGTGGTATTTTGCCAATGCTTCGACCAAAACGGAAGCCGAAGGATCCGGGTACAGGGAAAATCCGGACACATTTACTTTTCCATGCTCGTCAAATACTTTCGGCGACGGCGGATACGGATTTTCGTTGGTATTTAATTTAATGATATTGGTCTGTTTGGGCTGTTCTCCCGGCACATACGGGGTCACTTTGCGGACATTTTTTGCCCATTTCATCTCGTTACTCATCATAGCCTCCATTTATTTATAACTTTCTGCCAGTCGTTCAAATGCCGGCAGCGATCTCTCGATCATATCATAGTCTACACAATACGCGATACGCACGTAACCCGGGCACGCAAAAGAACTTCCCGGCACCAAGAGAAGATGCTCTTCTTTGGCTCTCGCCACAAATGCTTTGTCATCGTCTTCCAGCGTCTTTACAAACAGATAAAAGGCACCATCCGGGCTCGCACACTCAAATCCAAATTTGCGCAGGCTGTCTACGAGAAGTCTGCGGTTTTTGTCATAAATTTCCACATCCACTTTGGCATCCAGACAACGTGCGATCGTCAGCTGCTGAAGTGACGGTGCATTGACAAAGCCGAGGATACGTGTCGCCACATTGGCGGCTCCGATCATGTCTTCCGCATCTGCCATTTCATCCGGCAGCACGAGATAGCCGATACGCTCTCCCGGTAAAGATAATGACTTGCTGTAAGAATATCCAACAATCGTATTGGCATAATATTTTGTCACATATGGGACTTCCACACCGCCATAAACGAGTTCTCGATAAGGCTCATCGGAAATCAGGTAAATGTCTGTACCAAATTCGGTCTGCTTGTCCTCCAGCACTTTTGCCAGATCCTGCAGCACTTTTTCAGAATATACTACACCTGTGGGATTGTTTGGCGTATTGATAATGACAGCTTTGGTCTTTGCTGTTATTTTTTTCTCCAATTCATCTAATTTCGGCATAAATGTCGCGGTGTCCGGAGAGATCACAACGACCTTTCCGCCGTAATTTGCCACATAATTATTGTATTCTCCAAAATACGGAGCAAACACAATTACTTCATCGCCCGGATTTAACAAGGTTTTCAATGCGACATTGAGCCCTCCGGCGGCTCCCACGGTCATGACAATATTTTCCTCATGAAAATGGGTATCAAATTGTGTATTCAGATGGTTTGCGATGGCAGCACGAACTTCCTCATAACCGGAATTACTCATATATCCATGAACATATCCCGGCTGCTCATTTTCCAGCACGTCGATCATCGCCCGCTTCACTTCTGCCGGCGGCTCTACACTCGGATTTCCCAAGCTGAAATCATATACATTTTCTGCTCCGTATTTTTTCGCCATGATCTTTCCTTCTTCAAACATGGCACGGATCACAGAACTTCCTTTTACCAATTGCTGCATCTGTTCTGATATCATGATGTCCTTCCTTTCCTATGACTGTTCTCTTATGCCAGTGCATTGTTCACATACTGCATGATCTCATAATTATCTTCCGGCATCTGACAACCGACGATATACGTTCCTTCGTTGTCGGAACAACGCAATATGCGGCCTTCCTGCTGCCTCTGATCTTTCAGTTCAAAGTCAGGTATCGTAATCGCGATCTCTTTTCCTTTTGCCTCAGCAAAAAACGAATTTTTCGAGGAAAAAGCGAATCCATTCGCGCTGATATTTTCCATACAGCCATCAAAAGTTTCGCCGGATTCTTTATCCAAAATCTGACATTTCAGTGTCATGTCGAGACGTGGATATTTACGACGGTTATAAATCTTTGGACGAGATGCAAAAAGGACTTTATACTGTTCTGACGGCTTGGTAATCTTTACATTATCCCAGCAATACAAAATATTACCAACGGTGATCTGCATCTCGCCGTCCATTTCCTTTTTATTTGACATTGGAAGCAATTGGTTGCAAGTTACCAGCAAACCGTCTTCGTGGCTCTCCACAAGTTCACCGTGATATTCTTCCGGCTCGCCCTCTTCCGGATGGGAGATGAGCATCACTTTCATGCCCTTTTTCAAATCTTCCACACCCATAAATCCGCCGATTCCCAGCTCAGTCATCAAGTTTTCGACAACGTGCTCAATGCTGTCGATATTCAATACCGTCTCTGCGTATTTGCTGAGCATGGTCTTCGTCGTCTCGTCGGAATGACTGATGCGGTCGGTCATTGTCTCCACTACACCGGAAACCTGTTCCATATTTTCCACAAGATGGGTATTGGATTTTTCTACTTCTTTCATCGCGGAATCGATTACTTCGATATTTCTTCCCAATTGACCGGAATCTGCCGTAATCTTCTCCACGCTCTGATTGGTCTGATTTACCTTGTCAAACGAAAGCTGAATCAGTTCCAATGTCTTCTGGATCGCCTCTGTCATATGTGCTGATGTTTTTTCCAAATGTTCAAGAGCTTCCTGAATCTGTCCGGAAGATGCCTGCGTCTCTGTGCTGAGTACACGTATCTGCTCTGCCACGACAGCAAAGCCTCTGCCGCCCTCGCCCGCTCTTGCCGCCTCAATCGAAGCATTGAGTGCGAGCAGGTTTGTCTGATTGGAAATCCTCTCAATCGTTCCGGTTTCCTCTTTTACCATCTCAAACTGCGAAGTAAAATCCTGCAGCACTTTTTCTACTTCTGTAGAAAGTTCTGACATATGCTGCGTCGTTGTAATTACATTTTCGAGATCTTCCTGACTAGCATTTGCATGTTCCACGGATTCGTGAACCAGCTCTACCATCTCGCCGATCATCCCTGCCACATTCTGCACCTGTGTATTGATCGTCTCTGTCATATTTTGGGAGGACTGTGTTCTTTCCTGCAAGGTACGATTGTTGTCCGTCAATTCATTCATTCCCATAACAACCATATCTGCACCGTGTTTATTTTCGACTGCAAGTTCACGCACGACAGCCACACCATCTACGATCGTATTGCTCGCGGTCTTTACTTTATCAACGGTCGTAACGACGCGCTTCAGATCGGATTTTACGCTGTCAAGCATCGCACCGTCGGATTCGTTCAAATGACGGATGGACATGACGTAGCAAATATAACACAGGATAATACAGGCAAGCTGCAAAGTATATTCTTTGAAATCATTCTCCGAATTGATGCCATTATTATATTTTATGACGGCACTTACAATGATAATGATCGTATTGACGACGCCGCATTGTATCATAAATGTCCGGTTTTTATATAGGACAAGCAAACTGGTAACCGGCAGTATGTACGTAAATGCAATGTGCGAAGGTGTCGTACAAATTACAAAGGTATAGAAAATCCCATATCCGATCGCAATTTCATATTTATAATAATCTGTCGCCATTCCCTTCACTTTCAAAAGAATCTGTCCTGCAAAGAACGGAATCCAGCAAAGCAGTACAAAAGTCAGAAAATACGGACCGCTGCGAATCCCTTTTGAGGTATCCGAACCATAGTTCGCTGTCAATAACAAGGCAAAAATAAGCCAGATCTTTCTCGCCCGCTGATTTGCTTTTGCTTTAAATATATTCTCGTCGTAATTCATCTGTCATCCTCCAATCATTTATTTTCACATAACGATTCAAGATTGTTACGTTTTCTCAAAAAAATGCACCATTTGGTTCATTGTCTCTCTGCTCTCTTTCAAATACGGGTCAAACACACTGAATGCGTGTGTGAGTTTTTTATCTTTCCGAAAGTCTTTCAGCTGGAACCGCATTCCATTTTCTTTCAAGGCTTTGGCAAATTGCAAGGTGTAATGCTCCAACATGTCCTCTTCGCTTGTCGCCAGATAACACGGCGGCAGCGCTTTGATAATTTCTGGGCAATCCGGCTTTTCATAACGTTTAAATGCTTTTCGCCGCTCCCCTTTTCCATAAAGATAACGGGGAAGAAAAAGTCCGATCTGGTCCAATTTTGTCGTATAGAACATTCCACTGATCAATCCCAATGCCCGCACAGGCAAGGTAGTCGGCACTACTCCCGCTGCCTCAGCAAGTGCCCCGCAGTTCTGCATCGCAGCCGCGTAGGTAAGCAGGCAGGCTCCGCCGCTATCCGCCACAGCATAAATCTTTTCTGCATCTCCCTGATACGTTTCGATCAATGTCTGAACCTTGTCCATCGCACGGCTTACCGACTCAAACTGGTCGTAAATCATGCAGTCCGGAATGAGTGGATATTCAACCGAAAACACCAAAAATCCAAGTTTTACCAATTCCGCACAATAATACCGGTTAAATTCTTTTGTTCCAATCACCATCCCACCGCCATGCACATTGACAATGACCGGCAATTTTTCCTGTGTCCGTTTCCTTGGCCGGTAAACATTCAACCGATGTTCCTTTTTTCCATCTTCTATGTAAACAATATCTGTGATTTCTTCCACTTCTTCGGGGAACGTAAACCGCTCTTCCTGTTCTTTTTGCTGCTTTGCAAAATCCTCTCGCTGTTTATAAAATACATTTGTCAGAATGCCCAATTTGTCACGCTCCATTCCTCCTTGTAATTTCTCTGTATGTCTCTTTCTAGCGTACCACATTTTTTCGGTTTTGTAAATCGGAATTGCCACAAAAATACGAGAGAGCGAGGTAAGGCGGCGTCCTGCCGTCGTGGCGCAGCCGCGGGGGCATTTCCTTTCACCTCTGTAATGACTTGCTTTTTCTTCTTCCGGGGTGTCGGGGAAACAAGCAACCTAATTTCACTTTTTCCTCTTTTTTCGTTGCCTTTTTAGCTTCTTGCCCGCCCTAAAGGCAACCTGCATCGCCCTTTTCCTCTCTTTTCGTTGCCTTTTCCCGCTTCACAAGCCGAGAAAGGCAACCTAATTTCCCTTTTTCCTCTTTTTTCGTTGCCTTTTCCCGCTTCACAAGCCGAGAAAGGCAACCTAATTTCCCTTTTTCCTCTTTTTTCGTTGCCTTTTCCCGCTTCACAAGCTAAAAAAGGCAACCCAATTTCACATCTTCCTCTTTTTACGTTGCTTTTCCAACTTCTTGCCCGCCCTAAAGGCAACCCGTGTCGCTGCACAACCCGCCTCCCCCCCTCCGGGGTGCCCCCTTAGTTCTATGGGGGACCATCGGTTTTCGTGAGGGATTTAGAACGCCGCCGGTGCATAGAGGGCGTACTTCGCGCCCTCATGCACCGCTGCGTGCGTTCTCTAAGCGCGAGCGGATCCCGAGGCGAAAACCGATGGTCCCCTCACTCAAAAGTAATACTCGCATACGCATCCACCGTCCCATATCCCCACTCCCGGCTCGGATACTCCTCGCCTCGCGGAGTGGCTCCCCGGATCAAGAGTTCCGGCACGATGTTTCCGTTGAGTTCAGCGACACTAAACTGCTGTAAAAAGAGTGCGGCGATGCCGGTCGTGACAGCGGCGGCGACGCTGGTTCCGGTCATTGTGCCGTATTGTTCACGGGGATAAGGGCCAAAGATTTCGACGCCCGGTGCCGTCACATCCGGTTTGATGATGCCATTCGGCGTGAATCCCCGGCTTGCCTGCGCATAAAAAGCATTATTGACCGGGTTGTAAGCAGAAATTGTAATCGCATTTCTGGCGTTTCCGGGTTCGCAGATTGTCGTGTCCGGATTGGGACGGGTAAACACCGTTTCACCTTCCAAAAATTGGGTAATAGGTAGCCACATATGGTAGTGCGGATACTCCTGCCGGGAGGTGACGATAATTTTCCACACACCCGGCTTCGTGTCCTCGAAGCGGAATAAGATCACTTGATCCCTCGTCTGCCCCTGCACGCGGCCGGTTCGGATTTCAAGATTTGTATTTTCGATGGGAAACCGTTTCTGCCGCTGCAAACCATCTTCTGCCCGGGTTAGTCCCAGCGAACTTCCTCCTGGCGAAATCACATCAAACGACACACTTCCAGGAGTCTGCCACCACAATTCGCAGACAAATCCAAGACTCGCTCTCGCAACGTCGATCTGAATTTCTTCTTCCTTTTTGGTAATTTCATAATGATGCCCGACGGGACCTTCATTTCCGGCGCAGGCGACGATACTTGCCCCCGCCATATTATTGATGTCGATGAGATGACAGAGCGGAGAGGCTCCGTCATGATTTCCAAGATTACTCCCCATGCCGACGCAGATTGAGACCGGTCGCCCCAGAGAATACGCCACTTGCAAAATATACATAATTCCTGCCATAATATCATTTTCCTGATAACAGGGAACTTTTGACGGCACGCGGTAATATTCGCGGTAACTGTTTTTCGCCTCTTTGCATTTGACAACAATAATCTGAGAAAGTGGTGCAATGCCCGAAAATTCCTTACCTGGGATTTCGTTGCCTGCTGCCACGCCTGCCAAAAATGTTCCATGACCGATATCATCGCGCGTCGGCAAATAGGAAGATGGCTGTTCCCGTTTTAACGCCTCATTGATCTCCTGCTCCGAAAACACACGGCCATAATCAAACTGGGACGGGCCGCCCTCGCGGATCGTCTGATCCCAGATCGAATGAAGGCGCGTCGTTCCATCGGCATTACGGAATGCCTCATGCGTAAAATCAATGCCCGTATCAACAAATCCCACGATCACACCCTGTCCGTAAAAATCCAAATACGGCTGCCTGCGAATCTGCATCACGCCGGCAGCCTCCAATGCTTCATATCCCATAAGCCCATATACGTGTGGCACGGTGCCGTAGCCAAATTGATTGATCGTCTGACTGTCAATCCTGTTTTCCTCTCGGTATACAATCGTTCCACCGCCGCCGATCCGGCTGTAACACGTGGGCTTGTATCTCTCCACCAACGTCTCTTCTCGGATATATGAAGAGACAATATAATCCAATACCTGTTCCGAGTAAATCGCTTCTGTACAAGTCACAAGTCTGCCTCCCGGCTTTTTTACCAAGTATATGCAGAAAATCAAAATTTTTTCACAACATCTTCTTTCTTTTAAAATAAAGGATCAATAGCAACACAACAAGCACGCTGGCAAAGATCACGCCGGGATACCCGCTCTGCAATTCCGGCATATTTTGGAAATTCATGCCATACCATCCCGTGATGAGTGTGAGGGGGAAGAAAATGGTCGATATCACAGTCAAAAACTGCATATTGGCATTCTGCCTGGCATCGACATAACCCTGATAGGCGTCCCGAACCTGTCCGGCGTATTCGAGAAGATGCACCGTCTTTGACATAAGCCGGTCGGCGCGGTCCGTCACAGTGCCAAAATATTTTGTCTGTTTTTTGGCAAAAAAACCATTCTCATTGGTCTCCAATTCCCGTCCGAGATCCATAAGCTCATCGTAATAACTGCGGAGCGTCAAAAGTTCTTTGCGGACCGGCGAAAAATCGCTGAGAAAATGTGCCGCATGCCCTTCCGATATGCGCTCTTCCATCTCCATTAAGCGTTTTTCATACTGAACCAATAATTCGAGATCGCGGTGAATAAATTCCGTAATGTAATAATAAAGGAATTTTTCCTTCGTCATTTCGCGATTCCTGTTTTTCCGCTGAATGCGTCGGATCAAACGATACGAAAAATCGCTGTTATCCACAAGCACGATGTTTTTCTCGTTGACAAAGAAAAGAATAGCGTACCGTTTTCCAAAAGATCAAGAAGTTTCGGGATATAAAACGACCCAATCATGCACTCCTGCTGGTTTTCCACCTTGCAGAATCCGATGTCCGAAAGCTGCACTTCCCCTTCATAGCGCATCTGCGCCTGTTCCAATGCAGCCTTTGCGCCCGCTTCTGTCGTCACAAAAACCCGGGAAGGCATGTCCTCCCCGAGTTCCGGTAAATCTGTCTTTTTCTGTTCCTGCAGGCATGCTCCCAGCGTGAAGATCATACGGCTGCCTCCAATTCCAGTTTCATTTCTTCCATCTGCTCTTCTTCCAGTTTGACAAATACGACACCATCCATCGTCTCCTCCGCAATGCCGACACAGTTATCTGCCACACGATCCAGATTGTAGAGAATGCTTGAATACGCCTGTGTCAATGCCGGATCGCAGATTTTCTTTTCCACACGATTCAAATGCGCTTTCGTATTTTTCTTCTGCGCCTTTCGCATCTTACTGCGGTTTTTAATGACAATTTCCGCCTCCGAAGAATCCCCATTGATCACCGAATCCATCGACTCCGTAAACAGATTCTGCGCAATTTCAATGCATTGGCGAAGTTCTGTGACTGCCTTATCCGAAAGGTCTTTTCCCTGCAGCTGCATGTCATCACTCGCTGCCGCAATATCCGCACACCGGTCTGCGATGCGATCAATATTATTTGTCACAAACAGAAATCCTGCGGTCTGCTCCGACTGCTGCTCCGTGAGCATTCCACTCGAAAACAACTTGGTAATGTATACGGAAATACACTCCTGAAGTTCTTTTACAGTCTGGTACGCATTTTCATACTGCTGTCTCGCATAACTTCCGCCCACGCCGCTGATGCTGTCTTTCAATGCACTTACCATCATTTCGCTGTAATTTGCCAAACGTTTCATTTCCTCCGACACAAGATACATCGCCGGCAGCGGTTTGCCGATCATTTTGTCGTCGAGATACTGCGGTGCCTGGTCCATTACTACTGTCTTATCCTTTCCGCGAATGATTGTGGTGACAATTTTCACCATAACCGGGATAAGTGGCAGCCAAACAACCGTACAAAATACATTGAATGCGGTATGCGCATTGGCAATCTGTCTTGAAATGACATCCACTTCATTTCCTTTGGGCGATATAAACTGTACAAATTTAGCAAATAACGGAATGATAAATACAAAAACAATACTTCCGCTTATATTAAATATACTATGCGCGATCGCCGTCCTTTTGGCGTTTTTCGACTGTCCGATCGAAGCTAACAGAGCCGTAATAGTCGTTCCGATGTTGTCGCCAAGCAGGATTGGAATCGCTCCGGTGAGTCCTATTACACTTGTCACGCCATCCGGCATTGGCTGCGATGCGAAGTTTTGAAGGACCGCGATCGTCGCCGAGCTGCTCTGCACAACCAGCGTCATCACGGCGCCCAAGATCACGCCAAGCACCGGAATATGTTTTACCTGAACCATCATATCCACAAAGATCGGACTATTTGCCAGCGGTTTCATAACACTTCCCATGATCTCAATTCCTTCAAAGAGCAATCCAAATGACAAAATGACCATTCCGATATTTTTTACTTTTTCCTTTTTTCCTAAAAACTGAAGCATAAATCCGATAAATATGATGGGATAAATGTAATTGCTGATTTTAAATGCCATCAGCTGTGCTGTCATGGTCGTCCCAATATTCGCGCCAAAGATAACGGATATCGCCTGCGGCAGGCTCATAAGTCCCGCGCTTACAAATCCGATCACCATAACCGTCGTCGCCGAACTGCTCTGCAGAACCGCCGTAACAAGTGCTCCTGCAAGCGCACCCATCAACGGATTTTTTGTCAGAAAACTAAGAACTTTTTTCATCTTTTCCCCAGCAGCCTTCTGCAATGCATCACTCATGGAATTCATTCCAAAAAGAAACATTGCGAGTCCACCCACCAAACCAAATATAATTTTCGCCGTCTCGTTCATAAGTATTTTCCTCTTTTCTCCTTCATTTTCCTTAACTTTAACACCGCATTGTATAATCCAATTCTTATTTGTGTAAAAGTTAAGTAAAATTTGGGAGAAATCAGGAGACTGTGGGGAACATTTTTTGACTTGGATTACATTTTTCGTCTTCTGGGGCATACAATATCACTCATATATTTGACCCTATTTGCGCTTTTCTTCTCTGAGCCATACAACAGTAGTAAACTTTTTGACCCTAACAACGTTTTTCTCTTCTAGATCATATAGCAACGCTTGTATATTTGACCTTATTTGCGCTTTTTTCCAGCAAACCAACACCACCGTATATAATATGTGACTTTCTTCACAGTAAAATCAAATTCTAAAACGAATCGTTGACATGGGATTCACTAATTGATATAATATTCATTACAGAACAAAAATCGTTTGAGGTTTTTACTAGGGCGGTGCGTGCACTAAACTAGATTTGAGCTTTTGCAACAAAGGTACGAAACCTCAACTCGTTTCGTACCTTTGTTATCTTCATTCTAAAACAAAAATCCTAATGCATGTACGGCAAATGCAGCCACCCACGCAATCACACATTGTGCCACTACGGTCAAAAATGCGGCTTTATTACTTCCCATTTCCCTTTTCACGGTAGCGACCGCCGCCACACACGGCGTATACAACAAGGTAAATACTAAGAAAACAAATGCCGTAAATGGCGTAAATAACGTATGTATCTGCGATACATCTCCTCCCAGGAGAACGGTAAGTGTCGATACCACACTTTCTTTGGCTGTAAATCCGGTAATCAATGCCGTGGAAATGCGCCAGTCGCCAAAACCAAGTGGTTTAAAAAGCGGCGCCGCAAGGCTTCCAATCATTGCCAGCAGGCTTTCGTCCGCTGACTCTGCGACATTAAGCCGAATGTCAAACGTCTGCAGAAACCATATGATGATCGATGCCAAAAAGATAATGGTAAATGCTTTTTGGATAAATCCCTTTGCCTTTTCCCAAATCAGCTGCACCACACTTTTTGCAGAGGGAAGGCGGTAATTTGGCAGTTCCATCACAAACGGCACCGGTTCGCCCTTAAATTTTGTCTTTTTCAAGATCAATGCATACAAAATGCCACATACAATTCCAAAAAGATACAGTCCGACCATCACAAGTGCTTGGTATTTTCGTGGGAAAAATGCACTGATCATCAACGTGTAAATTGGCAATTTTGCACTACAGCTCATAAATGGTGTAAGCAGGATCGTCATCTTGCGGTCACGCTCACTCGAAAGCGTACGCGTCGCCATGATAGCAGGCACCGAACAGCCAAATCCAATCAGCATCGGCACAAAACTCCGTCCTGACAATCCCGTCTTTCGCAGCAGTTTGTCCATGACAAATGCCACACGCGCCATATATCCGGTATCTTCCAAAATTGACAGGAAGAAAAACAATGTCACGATCGTCGGCAGGAAACTAAGTACACTTCCCACACCCTGACAGATTCCGGAAACCACCAGATCATGCACAACTGGGTTAATCCGGACTGCAGTAAGACCTTTGTCGATCCACGAAATCACAGCATCGACACCCAGAGCCATAAGATCTGACAGCCAGGCTCCGAGAAAATTAAATGTCATCGCAAACACCAATGCCATAATACCGATAAAGCATGGAATTGCTGTATATTTCCCTGTCAGCACACGGTCAATCATCATACTTCTGTGATGCTCTTTGCTCTCATGCGGACGCACAAGTGTCTTCTTACACAAATTTTCGATAAAGGTAAATCGCATATTGGCAATGGCCGCTTCTCGGTCTAAACCGGTCTCTTTTTCCATCACGGCAATAATCTGCTGAAATGCCTGCTTTTTCTCATCGGAAAGCCGCATCTCTTTTTCGATCAGATAATCATTTTCAATCATTTTTGTCGCTGCAAAACGAACCGGAAGTCCTGCTGCCTTTGCCTCGGGCTCCAGCATATGTACTGCTGCATGAATGCATCGATGCACCGCTCCGATTGGATCCTCCTCCTGCTTGCTGTCCGGGCAGAAATCAATTCTTCCCGGTGGCTCCTGAAATTCCGCTACATGCATAGCATGGCTGATAAGTTCATCAATTCCTTCGTTTTTTGCTGCCGAAATCGGCACAACCGGAATCCCAAGGATTTCCTCTAACTCATTGACACGCGCGGATCCCCCATTGGCACGCACTTCATCCATCATATTGAGTGCAAGTACCATCGGAATTCCAAGTTCCATCAGCTGCATCGTCAAACAAAGATTTCGTTCCAGATTTGATGCATCCACAATATTAATAATACCCGTTGGTTTAGAATCCAGCAAAAAATCCCTTGTCACAATTTCCTCATTGGAATAGGGGGACAGGGAATAAATGCCCGGAAGATCTGTTACCGTTGCCTCCGGATGGTTGCGGATCGTACCGTCTTTCCGGTCTACCGTCACACCCGGAAAATTTCCGACATGCTGATTTGCCCCAGTAAGCTGGTTAAAAAGCGTGGTTTTTCCACAATTTTGATTTCCGGCAAGGGCAAACCGAATCGGCGTTCCCTTGGGAAGTCTTCTTGCTTCATCTTCTTCTCTTTCTTTTTTTGCTTTTCCCAGTTCTCCTACTCCCGGATGGGGAACTGCCTGATATGCCCGTTCCTTTTCCGGATTGCAGGTTTCCTCCGGATGGATTCCATCAATCTCAATCTTCTGTGCTTCTTCCAGCCGAAGCGTCAGTTCGTAGCCACGAACTTTAATCTGGACCGGATCTCCCATCGGAGCAATCTTTTGTAAAGTAATCTCTGTACCGGGTGTCAGCCCCATATCAAGCAGATGATGGCGAAGTGCTCCCTCGCCTTCTACTGCCTGTATGTAGGCGCATTGCCCCGGCTGTAATTCATTCATTCTCATTTTATTCTACAATACTTCCTTAATTGCATTCATCAGTTCGTCATATGTCTCATACGCCGGAAGCTGTGGATATTCTGCCTTGATTGCATCCGTGCTCTTAAACAAAAATCCGGCTTTACTTGCAAGAATCATTCCGATATCATTGTGGCTGTCTCCACTTGCGATCGTATCGTAGCCGATGGACTGAAGTGCCTTTACTGTCGTCAGTTTTGACTGTTCGCAGCGCATCTTAAATCCTGTAATTTCGCCATCTTCTGCCACAACAAGTTCATTGCAGAATATCGTCGGATATCCTAATTTTTTCATAAGCGGTCCGGCAAACTGGGAAAATGTATCGCTGATGATGATAACCTGTGTCATGCTGCGAAGTTCATCCAAAAACTCTTTGGCTCCCGGAATCGGATCGATCGTTGCGATGGTTTCCTGAATCTCCTTCAAGCCAAGTCCATGCTCTTTCAAAATTCCAAGTCTGAAATTCATCAATTTATCATAATCCGGTTCGTCTCTCGTCGTCTTTTTCAATTCCGGGATTCCTGTCGCCTCGCTAAATGCGATCCAGATCTCCGGTACCAAAACTCCCTCTAAGTCCAAACATACAATTTCCATTTTTCCGTTACCTCCGTACTTTCCTTGATTTATAACTAGTAAATCTGCCGGTTTTCCCAGCGTCACCATCACTATTATAAAATATCCCTGTCACTTTGACAAGTGTATTTTACACCTTCACCGTCAGTATTTTAGAATATACGCTGTACTTTTTCGCCTTTTTCTTTTTATCAAACGTTCTGACTTTAAAGGACAGCGTCTTATTCTTAAGAAGACATCTGAGTTTCATTTTTCCTTTGTATATTTTAATATTATTTTCGCTCAATGAAATACGTACAAATTTATTTTTCTTTTTCATATAAATTTCAACGTATTTTCCTTTGTATTTCTTTACGCGAAACTCCAGGTAAACATTCCTTCCGGAGCCTTTTTTGCGAACTGTGACCTCCGGCGCTGTCATCCCATTTACCGCGTATTTCTTTACGTTCGAAAAGGCTCCGTTATCGGCTTGTATTTTGTAATAATACGTTCGACCTGCCTTTACTTTCCTGTCTCTAAACAAACATTTCGAAGCTGATACGCTTCCAATTTTTGTATATCTTCCTTTTTCTTTTCCCGACCGGTAAATCTTATAAGTTTTCGTTCCGGGTACCACCTTCCACTGTAGGATAATGCTCCGATTGTCCTTGGTATGAATCCTTTTCCAGGCAGGCGGTTTTACGGATTTTCCCGGCAAATCTTGTCCGGGACTGTCATCTGCCGCCGATGTTGCAAACGGTGCAGCCGTCTGATTTACTATCCCGGTCTTCGGAGTTGGTTTAACCGCCGGTGAAGTACTCGGTTTGCCCGATGCCGTCGCTTTTGGTGTCGACGTTGGAGCCGCACTTGGCTTTACCGTCGCTTTTGGTGTCGGAGTTACTGAGTCCGGTGTCCCCGCTGGCGATGTCCTCGGCGTCGCAGATGCTGTCGCCGGCAGAGTTACGGTTGGAGTTGCACTCGGTGTCACCGTCGCACTCGGCGTCGCTGTCGCTGGTACCAGGCTAGCACTTGGCGTCGCTGTCGGAACAGACATTTCCACTCCCGTCATTTTATTTTTTGCTGTAAATCCTTCGCTATAAGCACAGTCTTCACAATATTGGCAGCTTACTTTGCAAGTATCATCTTCAAAAAAGACCATTTCCTGCAAATTATGCGTATGCTCAGAAAGATCCATATACGAGAATCCTTTTGTTTCTGCAAAATCCTTCGCTTTTTCACTTTCAGAACAGATTACAAGATCATTTGTGGCACTTTCAAATACATCGTCATCCATTGCCGACAAACATTCCGAAATATACAATTTTTTCAACGACGAAAAATCGATGCCATAAAAGTAATCATCCCAAATCGATACCACATTCGGCATCAGCAAATTTTGTAGTTTAGGTATACGTATTTTTTCTGAACCAGGATATCGTAAACACTGTAAAAGAACAAGATTCTTTACATTTGAATTTACCTCTAACATTTTTGTCAAAGTAAGATTAAAGCTACTTTGATTATTCAAAATCGTCTCCAAGCCGGAACAGTTTTGAAACAAGCAACTCCCTTCATACCAAAACTGCTCATTAATCCACGCCCAATTTAATTTCTCACAATAAAAAAAACTGTTTGCTGCCACTGTAAGTCTTTCTCGTTCCCCCTTTGCCGGAAAATAAACTCCCGTTATTTTAGAAAAAGCAAAGGCATAATCTTCAATCCGCTCTACCGTAGTTGGCACAAAACATGCTCCACCTCTTTGTGCCGGCCAGACAATCAAATGTGTCAGATCCGTAGTGTACATTGCTCCATTCCACATAAGATAATAGCCATTCTTTTCATCTACCACGAGATCCTCAAGATTTTTCATTTTTCCCAGTGTATCGTTTGTGATTGTCTTTACATTTTTTCCGATATAAAGGTGCTTTATCCCACTTCCACTAAGTGCATTTTCACCAATCTGTACGTAAGTATCCGGGATTGTGAGCGACTGGAGATTGGCATTGTTTTCAAACAAAAAATCCCCCACTTTTGTCACCGAATACACGTCATTTCCTTTTTTTACATAGGCCGGAAGCTCTACTACACCATCCTCTTCTCCCTGATATACATAATCATCCCAGCCTTCCGCTCCTGCTGTCGCTGTGTGCGTCGTGTCATCCACAATATATGGAATGCCATATTTATCTTTTCCTTCTTCATCCAGCTGAACAATTTCATCTGCATCCGGTGCCGTCGTTGGAGCCAGTGTCGGGCTCTGTTCTTTGGGATATTTTGCCAATTCTTTCCATTCATATGAAGTATCTGTCCCATATCCACACTCTTCGCAATATTGTCCTGTTACTTTTATAAACTCATCCTCATAAAAAGCAGTCGAAACCAATTCATGCGTATGCTCATCTATATTCTGATAAGGATATCCATTTTCCTGCGCAAACTTTGCCGCAGCACTATCGGATTTTGCACACCAGGTTGTTTTGTGATAAGGTATCTTAGAATCATAACTTCCACCTCCACCATCTTCACTTAATGTGGTAATGGATTCCGGCAGATACATTTTGGTTAAGTTCGGAGTCTGTTGTATATATTCATAAGAAAATTCTTTACAGTTGTCCGATACGATCAAATATTTAAGGTTTACATTTTCTGTATAACCGGAGATAAAAGAATTTCCATTTTCTACGATGACACTTTGGACTTTATCAAATCCAATCAAATTCCTCCCCAGATTAATGCTGTTCTCAATATAAACATTTTTTACACTATGGCAGGAACCAATTGCAGTTCCTATCCACCGTTCCAAGTACGATAATTCACCAAGGCAAATATTCTGCAAATTCGAACATTCCTCAAGACACCACGACTCCATTCGCTTTACATGAGACATGTCCAAAAAACGCATTGTGCAATAACTAAAGGCATATTTTTTCAAGCATTCCACCGTATCCGGAAGGTAAATTTTGTCAATCTTTGCATTTCGAAACGCATACGTTCCTATGGATTTCATTCCATCCATGATAACAAGCGAATCCTTTTCTCCTGAGCCAAGATATGCCACCACACTCATCTCTCCCATATCGTAGAGCACATCACCCACAAACTTAAAAAAAGGATTATTTTCATTAATATAAATTTCGCAGGAAGCAGCTAAAAATGCAGACCGATTCATATCTTTTACCTTCAATCCCAGCGATAATATTTTTAATGTCGAAGTACTAAAAGCAAAATCTCCGATTGTCACAACCGTATCCGGAACAATAACTTCTTTTAAATTCACACCACGAAACGCCTCTTCTTCCACTTCGCGTACTACATATTCTTTTCCTTTAAACGTCACTTTTGCCGGAATTTCATAGACACCATCTACGTCCGAGAAATCACAACTTCGATTATCGGAAGCCACTTTGGCGGTAAGATCCTGATTGTTTAATGTGTATAAAACGCCCTGTCGGTCTTTGTATTTAATGTTTAATGGTTTTGTGATATTGGATGCCGAATATTGGCTCTGCGCCGTCAGTTCTCCCTGCTGCGTCTCCGCCTGCGCACTCTCCGCTATTTGAACAAATGAAAAGATCATAGAAATAATAAGCAATATTGCAAGTCTTTTCCGATTCATACTCCTCGCCTTCCTTTTTCAAAAAAAAATAATAATCACCAGACCGGTTGTCCCAGTCTAATGATTATTATAAAATATCTATGGTGCTTTGACAAGCGAATATTGTCAGTTTATGTCGTATTTACACATTTCTTCCAGCTTGCCGCGATAATATTGAAGTTGTTCTGCAACACCGATCATACGTTTGCCACTATCTTCTGTTTTCCGCCGATTCCACGTTTTTTCAGCCATTTTTTGTATGCCTTCTTCTTTGCTTTTGGCACTTTGACAACGGCTTTTTTGTGAATCTTTGCAAATGCTTTTGCACCAACTGTTTTCGCCTTTAATTTAGTGGTTTGGATCGTAACCTTTTTCAGGTTTACGCATTTA
>ENA-ORTF01002412-ORTF01002412.1-human-gut-metagenome-genome-assembly--contig:-NODE-2412-length-18921-cov-4.413654_pt1 | contig 18921 bp, 11 predicted proteins | sample MGYA00241908_ERZ509180 | MGnify/ENA primary metagenome ERZ509180 (study PRJEB26280, sample SAMEA2338814) | human gut metagenome | biome: human gut; feature: human-associated habitat; material: faeces... | reverse complement strand
ATAAAATGGTTTTTGCCAATATTGAATATCTGTTTTTGCTATTATTGCTTATACCTTATATTGTATGGTATATCTTAAAGCGAAAGAAATCTGAGGCTACGCTCCAGATTTCGGATGCACGGGTATATGCGCATACTCCCAAAAGTTATAAGAATTATTTGCTGCATGCTCCATTTATACTACGTGTCATTGCATTAGCATTGATAATTGTAGTACTTGCACGTCCGCAAAGCACTAATAAGTGGCAAAACAGCGAAATAGAGGGAATTGATATTATGCTGGCTATCGACGTGTCCACCAGTATGCTGGCAGAAGACTTGAAGCCGAACAGACTGGAAGCTGCCAAAGATGTAGCTGCTGAATTTATTAACGGACGCCCGAATGATAATATTGGTATCACTCTGTTTGCCGGAGAAACGTTCACTCAATGCCCCCTGACTGTAGATCATGCCGTATTGCTGGATATGATTCATAATATCAAATGTGGGCTTATCGAAGATGGTACGGCAGTAGGTATGGGAGTTGCAAACGCCGTAACCCGCCTGAAAGACAGTAAAGCCAAATCAAAAGTGGTCATCTTATTGACAGATGGTACAAATAATAAGGGAGATATTTCACCATTGACAGCTGCCGAGATTGCCAAAAGTTTTGGTATCCGTGTATATACCATCGGAGTGGGTACGAACGGAATGGCTCCATATCCTTATCCGGTCGGCAATACGGTACAGTACATCAATATGCCGGTAGAAATCGACGAGAAAACATTGACTCAGATTGCCGGTACTACGGATGGTAACTATTTCAGAGCTACGAGCAACTCGAAACTGAAAGAGGTATATGAAGAAATAGACAAGCTGGAGAAAACAAAGCTGAACGTGAAAGAGTATAGCAAGCGGGAGGAAGACTATCGCTGGTTTGCACTGGCTGCCTTCCTTTGTGTATTGCTGGAAGTTTTATTACGTAATTCAATACTCAAGAAAATTCCGTAGGAATGTTGGGTCAATCGTGATTTGTAAATCGTAAAATAGGAAGAAGATGTTTCGATTTGAAGAACCTGCATATTTATATTTATTGCTGCTGTTACCGTTTTTAGCAGCTTTCTACTTGTATTCCAACTACAGGAGACGAAGAAATATCCGACGTTTTGGAGATCCGGAATTGTTAGCGCAATTGATGCCGGATGTATCTAAATATCGTCCGGATGTGAAGTTCTGGCTCATTTTTGCTGCTATCGGCTTATTCTCGGTATTGCTGGCCCGCCCGCAATTTGGTTCTAAGCAGGAAACGGTGAAGCGTAAAGGAGTGGAAGTGATTATCGCTCTGGATATATCCAATTCTATGTTGGCACAAGATGTTCAGCCTAGCCGTTTGGAAAAGGCGAAGAGACTGGTATCCAGATTGGTGGATGAGTTAGATAATGATAAGGTAGGTATGATTGTATTTGCCGGAGATGCTTTTACTCAGTTACCAATTACCAGTGATTATATTTCTGCCAAGATGTTTTTGGAATCTATCAGCCCTTCGCTGATTTCCAAGCAAGGTACAGCAATCGGAGAAGCAATTAATCTGGCAACTCGCAGTTTTACTCCACAAGAAGGAGTAGGACGTGCTATCATTGTCATCACGGATGGTGAGAACCATGAAGGCGGGGCTGTAGAAGCTGCTAAGGCTGCTGCTGAAAAAGGTATTCAGGTGAGTGTGTTGGGGGTAGGTATGCCGGAAGGTGCTCCTATTCCGATAGAAGGAACGAACGATTATCGTCGCGACCGCGAAGGTAATGTTATTGTAACTCGCCTGAATGAAGCTATGTGCCAGGAAATAGCCAAAGACGGAAAGGGTATCTATGTACGGGTGGATAATTCTAACTCTGCTCAAAAAGCTATTAACCAGGAAATTAGTAAGATGGCTAAGTCTGATGTAGAATCGAAAATATATACAGATTTCAATGAACAGTTTCAGGCTATTGCATGGATCATTTTACTGTTGTTACTAGCTGAGATGTTAATTTTGGACCGTAAGAATCCATTATTCAAAAACGTTCATCTGTTCTCTAAGAAGTAAGCTATGCGTATGTTAAAAATGAAATATATTCTATTCGCTGCCTTTCTGTTATCAGCTGTCGGTATCTCGGCGCAGAAAGCAGAGCGTGACTATATCCGTAAAGGAAATCGTCTGTTCAATGATAGTGTATTCGTCGATGCAGAGGTCAATTACCGCAAGGCTTTGGAAATCAATCCTAAATCGACTGTATCTATGTACAATTTAGGAAATACGCTTTCACAACAGCAAAAATTTCAAGATGCCATGGAGCAATATGCTTCTGCCAGCAAAATAGAAAAGGATAAAATGAAATTGGCACATATTTATCACAATATGGGAGTACTTTTTCAAGCTGGCAAGGATTATGCAAAGGCAGTAGATGCCTATAAAATGTCACTGCGTAACAATCCTGCAGATCATGAAACACGGTATAACCTGGCTCTTGCACAGAAAATGTTGAAAGATCAGCAGAACCAACAGGATCAAGATCAAAACCAGGATCAAAACAAAGATCAACAGCAGAAGCAAGATCAGAAACAGGACCAAAATAAAGACAAGCAAAACGATCAGAAGAAAGATGATCAAAAAGACCAGCAACAACCGCCGAAACCTGAAAAACAAGATAATCAGATGTCAAAGGAAAATGCTGAACAGTTGCTTAATTCTGTAATGCAGGATGAGAAAGACGTGCAGGACAAAGTGAAGAAACAACAGAAAGTTATTCAGGGTGGTCGTCTGGAAAAAGATTGGTAATAATAAAAGTTGATGATATAAATTTCATAAGCAATGAAAAAACTGATTGTTATATTGATGGCATTGATAGCATACAGCACCCAGGCGCTTGCCGACAAGGTGTCATTTACTGCTTCCGCTCCTGATGTAGTGGTGGTAGGAGATCAATTCAGGCTATCTTATACAGTAACCACACAAAAAGTAAAAGACTTTCAAGCGCCGTCTATCAAAGGATTCGATGTTTTGATGGGGCCGAGCCGTTCTCAACAAAGTAGTACACAGATAATGAATGGTAATGTCACATCTACGAGTAGCATTACATTTACTTATATATTGATGGCAAATACCGCCGGTGAATATACAATCCCCGGTGCTTCTATTGTTGCGGATGGTAATCAGATGGTTTCCAACTCTGTAAAGGTGAAAGTGTTACCACAAGACCAGGCTAGTAATGGAGGACAAAGTGATGGCAGTTCATCTGCACGTTCGTCTTCATCTGGCACAAGCGTATCCAATCAGGACTTGTTTATTACAGCTACAGCCAGTAAAACAAATGTATATGAACAGGAAGCATTCGTCTTGACGTATAAAATATATACCAGAGAGCATGACTTACAACTGAATAATGCCAAACTTCCTGACTTTAAAGGTTTTCACTCACAAGAAATTGAGATGACTACTAACGCAAGATGGACGCAGGAGCATTATAAGGGACGTAACTACAATACGACGATCTATCGTCAATTTGTATTATTTCCCCAACAATCGGGCAAATTATTTATAGAACCGGCACAATTCCAGATGACAGTGGGTAAGGCAATCCAATCCGATGATCCTTTCGATGCATTTTTCAATGGTGGAAGTAATGTTGTCAGAGTTCAGAAATCAATTGTTACTCCTAAAATAGCAATCAATGTTAATCCGCTTCCTGCTGGAAAACCCGCAAGCTTTTCAGGTGGAGTGGGAGAGTTCAACATCTCATCTTCAATCAATAGCAAAGAGCTGAAAACCAATGATGCTATTACCATCAAGTTAGTGATCTCCGGAACAGGAAACTTGAAACTGATTTCTAATCCGGAAATTAAGTTCCCGGATGACTTTGAAGTATATGATCCTAAAGTAGATAACCAAGTCAGACTAACTCAAGAAGGTCTCACTGGAAATAAAGTCATTGAGTATCTGGCTATTCCAAGACATGCTGGCAATTATAAAATTCCGGGAGTTTCTTTTAGCTATTTCGATATCCGTTCAAAATCTTACAAGACATTGAAAACGGAAGATTACGTAATCAATGTTGAAAAAGGTGCAGGAAACGCTGATCAGGTGATTGCTAATTTCACCAACAAAGAAGACTTGAAAGTACTGGGTGAAGACATTCGTTACATCAAGCAAAATGAAGTAACTCTCCAACCTAAAGGTAGTTTCTTCTATGGCTCAGTGACGTATTGGCTGTTCTATATCATTCCCGCTCTTGCTTTCATCATATTCTTTATCGTCTACCACAAACAGGCAGCAGCAAACGCTAATGTTGCTAAGATGAAGACAAAGAAAGCTAATAAGGTAGCAACTAAACGTATGAAACTAGCTGGTAAACTGCTCTCTGAAAACAAGAAAGATGCTTTCTATGATGAAGTTTTGAAAGCATTGTGGGGATATATCAGTGACAAACTAAGTATTCCAGTCTCTCGTTTATCAAAAGACAATATTGAAGAGAAATTGAGAAACCATGGAGTAAGTGAAGAATTAATTAAAGAATTCCTGAATGCATTGAATGATTGTGAGTTTGCTCGTTTCGCTCCGGGGGATGAAAATCAGGCGATGGATAAAGTTTATTCATCTTCAATAGAAGTGATAAGCAGGATGGAAAATTCAATAAAACATTAACCCTGAAGAGATTGTGTCATGAAAAAAATATTGTTTTTTATATTATTATCGATGTCAGTTACTTGTTTCGGACAAGGATCTCAAAACATTGATTCTATACAAACAACTGAAGTTGATTCTATCCATGCGGGTTCACATGCATTTCCCGATACGAAATTGGAAGATGCAACAAAAGCTGAAGGAGATTCCGCATATATAAAAGATGATTATACAACTGCTATCCAGATATATGAGTCCTTATTAAAAAATGGAGAGTCTGCAGATGTGTATTACAATTTAGGAAACAGTTATTATAAAATTGGAGAAATAGCCAAAGCCGTACTCAATTACGAACGCGCTTTGCTCATGAAACCGGGAAACAGTGATATCCGTGCCAATCTGGAAGTAGCGCGCGCTAAAACAATAGATAAAGTAGAACCGGTTCCGGAAGTTTTCTTTGTATCATGGACTAAGGCTCTGATAAACAGCATGAGTGTAGATGCATGGGCTACATGGGGAATTGTCTCATTCATTCTATTTATCATCACTCTTTATTTCTTTATCTTCTCCAAACAGATTATGCTGAAGAAAGTAGGGTTTATCGCAGGCATCGTTTTCCTGATCGTTATGATATGTTCTAATCTGTTTGCCTCAGAACAAAAAGAACGTCTGGTAAATCGAAACGAAGCGATTGTCATGAATCCTAGCGTAACAGTTCGCAGCACTCCAAGTGAAAGTGGAACTAGCTTGTTTATTCTTCATGAAGGACGTAAGGTCAGTATCAAAGACAATTCAATGAAAGAATGGAAGGAAATTCGCTTGGAAGACGGCAAAGTAGGATGGGTACCGGCTTCCGCTATTGAAGTGATATAAAATTCATAAACAGAATAGATGAATTTAGGAAAAAAGATAAGCAAATAATTTGTTTTATCTTTTTTTTTGCTTAAGTTTATAGCGTGATAAAAAATTAAATACAATATAGTATTAACCATTAAATTTATGAGACATGAGAACAATAACATTTAATGAACTTCGTAAGATTAAAGATTCATTGCCCAGCGGTAGCATGCATAGAATAGCAGACGAACTTGGTTTGCACGTCGATACAGTGCGCAACTTCTTCGGAGGGCACAATTTCAAGGAAGGAAAAAGTGTCGGAATACATCTTGAGCCCGGTCCGGATGGCGGGCTTGTAATGCTGGATGATACAACTGTTCTCGACCGGGCTCTAAAAATCTTAGATGAAATAAACTTGAGTATGCAAAAAGAACAAGCTACCGAACCTATGCAAATTTAAAATATAAAACAGAATCCCAATTGCCCAAACAATTGGGATTTCTTATTTGTTTACCTTCAAAAATAGATAAATTATGGAAGATAAATTAGTAACCTTAGCTATTCTGACTTATACAAAAGCTCAGATTCTAAAAAATGTCCTCGAAAATGAAGGAATAGAAACATATATTCATAATGTAAATCAAATACAACCAGTTGTCTCTTCAGGAGTACGCCTGCGAATTAAAGAAAGTGATTTACCGCGTGCATTAAAAATAACTGAAAGTTCTACTTGGTTATCTGAAAGTATAGTGGGAGAGAAGACGCCAAAGTCGGACAGTAAATCAAACAAAATTTTAATACCTGTCGATTTCTCCAGTTATTCGATGAAAGCGTGCGAATTCGGCTTTAATTTGGCAAAAACAGAGAATTCTGAAGTAATTCTATTACATGTTTACTTTACACCTATATACGCTTCATCATTACCATATGGTGACGTTTTTAATTATCAGATTGGAGATGAGGAATCTGTTAAAACAATCATCCAACAGGTGCATTCTGACCTCAACATACTATCTGATAAAATAAAGGAAAAAGTCGCATCTGGAGAATTCCCTGATATTAAATATAGTTGTATATTACGGGAAGGTATCCCTGAAGAAGAAATCTTAAGGTACGCCAAGGAGCAACGTCCTAAGGTTATCATTATGGGTACACGTGGAAAAAGCCAGAAAGATATCGACTTGATTGGTAGTGTCACAGCTGAAATCATTGATAGAAGCCGCACAGCAGTATTAGCCATTCCGGAAAATACTCCGTTCAAAGAATTCAATGAAGTAAAACGCATTGCTTTCCTAACCAATTTTGATCAAAGAGACTTGATTGCTTTTGAAGCTTTTTTCAATACGTGGAAATCCTTTCATTTTTCTGTCTCATTAATACATCTGGCTGAATCAAAGGATACTTGGAACGAAATTAAGCTTGCTGGTATCAAGGATTATTTCCAAAAACAATATCCCGGGCTTGAAATCCATTATGATGTGGTAATGAATGATAATCTATTGAAAGGACTTGATCAGTATATCAAAGATAATCAAATAGATATAATAACATTAACTTCCTATAAAAGAAATATATTTGCTCGCTTATTTAATCCAAGTATCGCTCGTAAGATGATTTTCCATTCCGATACGCCATTGCTTGTTATTAACGGTTGATCGGAAGGAAGCAAAATAAGTTGTTTACGTTTAGGGAATAATACTGATTATGTTTAATAGAAAAAAAGATAATACTAATAACGACTCTCTCTTCTCTCTCTAAAATAAAAGCGGCATCCCAAAAATAAATGTAGATGCCGCTTTTTCATTCTCCCCTCAAAAACATCAAAACTTAAGATAAAAATAAAAAAGACCATCTCATTAATATTGAGATAGTCTTTTTTATAATAACTGATTAATGATAATTATTTCATCATCTTATCAATTTCTTCAAATTCAGGCCCCATGTTCAAATTGTAATAAACACGATAGAGACCCTGCAACCACAAATCTTTCTGATCTGGCTTCAAAGCTCTGGCTTTTTCGTAAAATGGCTTAGCTTCTTCATAGAATTTCTTCACTGTAGCCTGTGCCTCTGCATATTTAGGATCATTGATATCTGTTGTAGCTTTATCAGCATAATCTTGAGCCTTCATCAAATATACCAGTCCTACATTAGAATATGCTTCTGCATATTCAGGATCTGCAGCGATAGCTTTTTTGTAAAATTCAATAGCATTATCATACTCTTTCATATTATGATAAAGATATGCTTTTACATATAAATATAACTTGTTGTTGGCATCAGTAGATAACATTCTATCAGCAAATTCCATTGCTTTAGATGCTTGGTTAGAACTAGTGTAGTAATCAACCAAATTCGCAAAGAAATAGTCATTTCCCGGGAACTTTAAAATACCCTCTTCCAATGATTTAACCCATGCAGCTGTATCACCTTTAGCTTTATAAGCATCTGCCATCAATTGCATTGCAAATTTACCTCCATCCTTATCTTCCAAAGCAGCAGGAGCATACTTAATAATTGCATCTTTGTCTCCTACTCTGTCAGCAGCTAATGTTGCGTAATATGCAATTTGTGCCAGAAGAGTATCTGTTTTAGCTAAATTTTGTTCTGCTAACATAGGATAAGAAGCTGACTCTACGTATGTTGCAAAGAACTGCAAAGCTTCCTTATTCTTATCAAGGTTGAAGTATTGAATACCACCGTTAATCAAATTAGGACGCTCAACTAATATAGTTGAAGCATTTGCTTTTCTGTATTTGTTTTTAATTTTACCTTTTTCATTAGGTACTTGAGCTAAATCATCACATTTAGTATAATACTCAAACATTTTCAAAATGCTATTGTATGCCTTTAATGTGTCAAACGGCTGTTTCAAAACGCCTTTCTTGTCACGTTCTTCTTCGATAAAGCGTTTCTGAATAAATCCAGCAACGTCCCATGTGTCAGGAAGATCTTTAGTCTCAGGATTCTTAATAGCTTCATTAATCAGCTTTTCAGCCTGACCAAAATTCGGTTTTACATCACTGGCAATGCTTTTGGCTTCTTTTACATTCTTCATTTGAGCGAATGATAAGCTAACGGCCATCAATAAAACCATTGAAAATAATACTCTTTTCATGATTGTTGTTTGATTAATTATTAATATTATGTCTATTCCTCAATTTCGTTATTGTTTTCATCAATATCTGTGTCAACATCTGCATTGTCGACCTCCGGAGCGTCATTAGACAGATCGCTTACAATAGTACCTTCTGTTTCTTCTGTAGGAATTTCATCCTCAAGGCTTTCTGTCATGACTTTACATACAGAACCAATCTGGTCATTACGTTTTTCAAGATTAATCAGACGAACACCTTGAGTAGCACGTCCCATAATGCGAACATCAGCCACTTTCAGACGGATAGTAATTCCGGATTTATTGATAATCATTAAATCGTTCTCATCGGTCACTGACTTGATTGTTACCAACTTACCTGTTTTCTCGGTAATGTTCATGGTCTTTACACCCTTACCACCGCGATTAGTCTTACGATAATCTTCGATTTCAGAACGCTTGCCATATCCCTGTTCAGAAACAACCATTACAGATTCTGTTTCTAAATCTTTGATGCAAATCATTCCTATTACTTCGTCCTGGCCATCATTATCTAGTGTAATACCACGCACACCTGTTGCTGTACGCCCCATTACACGGACTGCAGCCTCATGGAAACGAATAGCCCGACCATTGCGATTAGCAATAATAATTTCATTATTACCATTCGTCATTCGAACTTCAATTACACTGTCATCCTCACGAATTGTAATAGCATTTACACCATTCTGACGTGGGCGTGAATATTGTTCAAGTAATGTCTTCTTGATAACACCTTTCTTTGTACAGAATAATACATAATGACTATTGATATATTCAGAATCATCCAGACTCTTAACACGCAAATATGCAGTTACACTATCATCAGAGTCGATATTTAACAAGTTTTGTATAGCACGTCCTTTGGAGTTCTTCGTTCCTTCTGGTATTTCGTATACTTTCAGCCAGTAACATTTCCCCTTCTGTGTGAAGAACATCATAGTATTGTGCATAGTAGCCGGATAAATATGCTCTACAAAGTCCGCATCACGGGTCTCTGTTCCTTTAGAACCTACTCCACCACGATTCTGTGCACGAAATTCAGTTAATGGTGTACGTTTGATATAACCCATGTGAGAAATCGTAATAATCATCTGATCATCGGCATAGAAGTCTTCCGGATTGAATTCTTCGGAAGAATATACGATTTCAGAACGACGTTCGTCACCATATTTCGCTTTAACTTCTAATAATTCATCCTTCATCACCTTACGACATACCTCATCATCAGCCAAAATGCTTTCCAAATAAGCAATCTGTTTCATGATTTCTTCGTATTCAGCATGAAGCTGATCTTGCATCAGACCAGTCAACTGCCGCAAACGCATCTCTACAATTGCACGTGACTGTATTTCTGTCAGATTAAAACGTTCTATCAAACCAGCTATTGCATCATTTGGAGTCTTGGCTGCACGAATGATACGGATAACTTCATCAATATTATCAGAAGCGATAATCAAACCTTCAAGGATATGGGCACGCTCTTTTGCTTTACGCAAATCGAACTGAGTACGACGAATAACCACCTCGTGTCTGTGTTCCACGAAGTATTTAATCATATCCCTCAGATTCAGCGTTTTCGGACGTCCATGAACTAATGCTACATTATTCACACCGAAAGAAGTCTGCAAAGCTGTCATCTTATACAACTTATTCAGTACTACGCTCGCATTGGCATCACGTTTTACATCAATAACGATACGCATTCCGTCACGGTCAGACTCATCATTTGCATTCGAGATACCTTCTATTCTCTTATCATTAACAAGATCAGCTATATATTTAATCAGTTCAGCCTTATTGACATTGTAAGGGATCTCAGTCACTACGATTTTATCATGTGTCTGTCCGGTTTCAATTTCCGCTTTCGCACGCATAACCACTCGGCCACGACCTGTCAGATACCCTTCGCGCACCCCACTTATACCATATATATAACCGCCTGTAGGGAAATCCGGAGCCTTGACATAATTCATCAATTCTTCCACTGTGATTTCCTGATTATCAATATATGCTTCACAAGCATCAATCACTTCCGAAAGGTTATGAGGAGGCATATTAGTCGCCATACCTACAGCAATACCAGAGGCACCGTTAACCAAAAGATTAGGGATACGGGTTGGCATAACTTTCGGTTCCGTCAACGTATTATCAAAGTTAGGTTCGAAGTCTACAGTTTCCTTATACAGGTCATCCATCATCGCTTCACCCAACTTGTTTAGACGAGCCTCCGTATAACGCATAGCAGCGGGGCTATCACCATCTACAGAACCAAAGTTACCTTGGCCATCTACTAAAGGATAACGCATTGCCCATTCCTGAGCCATACGCACCATAGCATAATAAACTGAAGAGTCTCCATGCGGGTGGTACTTACCCAGTACTTCACCCACAATTCTTGCAGATTTTTTATAAGGTTTGTCTGAAGTATTACCCAATTCCATCATTCCGTATAAAATTCTACGGTGAACGGGCTTAAATCCATCTCTAACATCCGGAAGGGCACGTGAAACAATGACCGACATGGAGTAGTCAATGTACGATGACTTCATTTCCTCCTCGATGTTAATCTTTATAATTCTGTCTTGTTCAAGCATTTAAAATGATTATTAATTATACATTGTATGGTCTGTGAAAAACCACGCTAAAGTACTACTTTTCCACGATATACGAAAGTTTTTCCGAAGAAAGTTTTTTTCTGCTTGAAGGACAGTCTATTTGTTCATATTTAGTTATTAAAATTAAAAATTCCAGTGAACGAATTGACTTCCAACCATTAATATTAGAAAAAGAAAAGAGAAAAAGAATAAATGCCATCATAAAAAAACATATTCACGAAAAACAGGGGACAATATTTGTTATACCTTATATATATAACTAAAAACATGGCATTTTATGGCACGCCATTTGTAGAGATAAGAAATAAAGCAAATATGCAATACAAACTTGATTAAATGCGTATATTTGCCAGTAAATAACCCCTTAGAAGAAAAGGAAAAAGTATGAATAATCAATTCTCACAAAGAGTTTCCGACATTATCGTCTATAGCAAGGAAGAAGCTAACCGATTGAGGAGTAGGCATATCGGACCTGAGCATCTACTTCTGGGAATGCTTCGTGACGGTGAAGGAAAAGCTATCGAGATATTGTCAAAACTCAACACCAATTTAGCTGCAGTAAAGCAGCAGATTGAAGCTCGGCTGAAGACAGAAGCTGATGATATGCTATTGCCTGACGCAGAGATACCGTTGTCTAACGACGCGGCCAAAATATTGAAAATGTGTATTTTAGAGGCACGTGGAATGAAAAGTAATATAGCTGATACAGAGCATGTTTTGTTAGCGATCCTAAGAGAAAAAAACAATATGGCAGCTTCCGTGCTCGAAGCTAATGACATTAATTATGTGAAAGTGTTGGAACAAGCTACATTACAGCCAGATGTAAATTCCGGCATGGGATTCACAGAGGACGATGATGACGAAGAAATGTCTTCTCCCCGATCCGGTGGAAGCGGTTCTGAAGAACGCCAGCAACAGGCGCAAACAGCTTCGAAAAAGCCTTCTAATGACACTCCTGTGCTTGACAATTTCGGTACAGATATGACAAAAGCGGCAGAAGAAGGACGTTTGGACCCGGTAGTAGGCAGAGAAAAGGAAATCGAACGTTTGGCTCAAATCCTCAGTCGGCGCAAAAAAAATAATCCAATTTTGATTGGTGAGCCTGGCGTAGGAAAATCGGCAATCGTTGAAGGACTTGCTTTGAGAATCATTCAAAAGAAAGTATCGCGTATCTTGTTTGATAAACGGGTGGTAGCTCTTGACATGACCGCGGTTGTGGCAGGAACAAAATACCGTGGTCAATTCGAAGAGCGTATCCGTTCCATTCTCAACGAGTTACAGAGGAATCCGAATGTGATTTTATTCATTGATGAGATCCATACAATTGTAGGTGCAGGGTCTGCTGCCGGCTCAATGGATGCGGCCAATATGCTGAAACCTGCATTGGCACGGGGCGAAATACAATGTATCGGTGCCACTACTCTTGATGAATATCGCAAGAATATAGAAAAAGACGGGGCCTTGGAACGTCGTTTCCAGAAAGTAATGGTAGAACCTACTACTGCTGATGAAACTCTTCAGATTCTGCGTAATATCAAGGATAAATATGAAGACCATCATAATGTAAACTATACGGATGAAGCCTTAGAAGCTTGTGTCAAGTTGACAGACCGCTATATTACGGACCGTAACTTCCCCGACAAGGCTATTGATGCTTTGGATGAAGCAGGATCACGTGTACATCTAACCAACGTCAACGTGCCTAAAGAAATTGAAGAACAGGAAAAGCTCATTGAAGAAGCCAAAAGCAAGAAAAATGAAGCTGTGAAATCACAGAATTTCGAACTCGCTGCCAGCTTCCGCGATAAGGAGAAGGAACTTACTATTCAGTTGGATGAAATGAAACGGGAATGGGAAAACAGCCTGAAAGAGAACAGACAGACTGTTGATGCAGAAGAAATTGCTAATGTTATTTCTATGATGTCCGGTATTCCAGTACAACGTATGGCACAAGCTGAAGGAATCAAGTTAGCCGGCATGAAGGAGGACCTGCAATCAAAAGTCATCGCACAGGATCCGGCTATAGAAAAACTAGTCAAGGCTATTTTAAGAAGCCGTGTGGGATTGAAAGATCCTAATAAGCCCATTGGGACCTTTATGTTTTTAGGTCCGACTGGTGTAGGTAAAACCCATTTAGCTAAAGAATTGGCTAAATACATGTTTGGTTCTTCCGATGCGCTAATCCGAATAGATATGAGTGAATTCATGGAGAAATTTACGGTCTCACGTCTGGTTGGAGCACCTCCGGGATATGTAGGATATGAAGAAGGCGGACAATTAACAGAGAAAGTGCGTCGCAAACCTTATTCTATTGTCCTACTTGATGAAATTGAAAAAGCACATCCTGATGTGTTCAACCTCCTTCTTCAAGTGATGGATGAGGGTCGTTTGACTGACAGTTATGGCAGAATGGTTGATTTTAAAAATACAGTTGTTATCATGACTTCCAATATTGGTACTCGCCAGTTGAAGGAGTTTGGACGTGGCGTAGGATTTGCAACGCAAAGTCGCCTGGATGACAAAGAATTCTCACGAAGTGTCATACAAAAGGCTTTAAATAAATCATTCGCGCCTGAATTTATTAACCGTATCGATGAAATCATAACGTTCGACCAGCTTTCTCTGGAGGCTATCACAAAAATCATTGACATTGAGCTGAAAGGACTGTATGAGCGTATTGAATCTATTGGATATAAGCTTATTATTGATGACGAAGCAAAACGATTCGTAGCCGAAAAAGGATATGATGTGCAATTCGGAGCCCGCCCATTAAAGCGAGCTATTCAGACTTATTTGGAGGATGGACTATCAGAACTCATCATTACTTCTTCTTTAAAAGAAAAAGATGTAATTCAAATCTCGCTAAACAAAGAAAAAGGCGAATTGGAGATGAAAGCTATTGCTTCCTGAGAGAAGGTTTCCTAGATAAAACAAGTCATAAAATATGCCAGAATGTCAGACCTCAAGGTCTGGCATTTTTTTTGTCTCTATCTGAACAAATATCAATTAAAAACATTCTAATAAATAAACCAAAAAAATATACGTTATTATGCAAAAAGGTAATATTGGGGTTACAACAGAGAACATTTTCCCTATCATCAAAAAGTTCTTGTACAGTGACCATGAAATTTTTCTTCGCGAATTAGTATCTAATGCAGTAGATGCCACTCAAAAATTGAATACCCTTGCCTCTATTGGTGAGTTTAAAGGTGAATTGGGTAATCTGACAATTCACGTTGAATTAGGTAAAGACACTATTACTATCTCTGACCGTGGTATTGGTCTGACTGCAGAAGAAATTGAAAAGTACATCAACCAGATTGCATTTTCAGGAGCCAATGACTTTCTGGAAAAATACAAAGATGATGCAAATGCAATCATTGGACATTTCGGCTTAGGTTTCTATTCTGCTTTTATGGTTGCAAAAAAAGTAGAAATTATCACTAAATCCTACAAAGATGGAGCACAAGCTATAAAATGGACTTGTGATGGCAGTCCGGAATTTACTCTTGAAGAAGTAGATAAGGCAGATCGTGGTTCAGATATCATCCTATATATCGATGAGGACTGCAAAGAATTCCTCGAAGAAGCGCGTATTTCTGAGCTTCTAAAGAAATATTGCAGTTTCCTTCCCGTACCTATCGCATTTGGTAAAAAGAAAGAATGGAAAGATGGTAAACAGATAGAAACTACTGAAGACAATATTATCAACGATACCACTCCCTTGTGGACTCGCAAACCGAGTGAACTGTCAGACGAAGATTACAAATCATTCTATACCAAGCTGTATCCGATGTCAGATGAACCACTGTTTTGGATTCATCTGAATGTAGATTATCCATTCCATTTGACTGGTATTCTTTATTTCCCGAAAGTAAAGAGTAATATTGAACTGAATAAAAATAAGATTCAGTTATATTGCAACCAAGTATATGTAACGGATTCTGTAGAGGGAATTGTACCCGACTTCCTGACTTTATTACATGGAGTTATAGATTCTCCGGATATTCCATTGAATGTATCCCGTTCTTATTTGCAAAGCGACTCGAATGTGAAGAAGATCTCGACCTATATCACGAAGAAAGTTTCCGATCGCCTGCAATCTATCTTTAAGAACGATCGCAAACAGTTTGAAGAGAAGTGGAATGATCTGAAAATATTTATCAATTATGGCATGCTAACTCAAGAAGATTTCTATGAGAAAGCGCAAAAATTCGCCCTTTTCACCGATACAGATAACAAACATTATACATTTGAAGAGTATCAGACTCTTATTAAAGATAATCAGACAGATAAAGATGGAAATCTGATTTATTTGTATGCTAATAATAAGGACGAACAATTCAGCTATATTGAAGCTGCCACAAATAAGGGATACAATGTCTTGCTTATGGATGGTCAATTAGATGTAGCTATGGTAAGCATGTTGGAACAAAAGTTTGAGAAATCGCGCTTCACTCGTGTAGACAGTGATGTTATCGACAACCTTATCATCAAAGAAGATAAAAAAGGCGAAACATTGGAAGGAGAAAAGCAGGAAGCCATCACAACTGCTTTCAAGAGTCAATTGCCTAAGATGGATAAAGTTGAGTTCAATGTAATGACACAAGCATTGGGAGATAATTCAGCACCGGTGATGATTACTCAAAGCGAATATATGCGTCGTATGAAAGAAATGGCAAATATTCAAGCTGGAATGAGCTTCTATGGAGAAATGCCGGATATGTTTAACCTGGTTCTAAACTCCGACCATAAGCTTATTAAGCAAGTGCTTGATGAAGAAGAAGCAGTTTGTCATCCTGAAGTAGCTCCTATACAAACAGAGATGAACAGTGTCAATAAGCGTCGCAATGAACTAAAAGACAGTCAGAAGAATAAGAAAGAAGAAGAAATTCCTACTACCGAGAAAGACGAATTGAATGACTTGGACAAGAAATGGGATGAACTTAAAAATAAAAAAGAGAACATCTTTGCAGGATATGCCAACAACAACAAGGTAATCCGCCAACTCATCGATTTAGCCCTATTGCAGAATAATATGCTAAAAGGTGAAGCATTAAATAACTTTGTGAAGCGTAGTATTGAGCTGATTTAATATCGCCCCTTTATTTATAACATAAATCAATGAAAGAGCATTCAACACTAAAACATGTTGTAATGCTCTTTTTTCATCATAAAACGAACGCTAAAATATCGATAATTTGGAAAGTATTGCATATATTTGAACACTAAATGATAAAAACTTCAATTGTTTGATTCAGGTTATGAGAAAAATACTTTTAGTGTTAATTGCTATATGGTTATTCATACCAACTGTCTGCGCCCAAAAAGTAGGTCTTGTTTTAAGTGGAGGTGGCGCTAAAGGATTGACACACATCGGTATCATCCGTGCCTTAGAAGAAAATAACATTCCCATTGATTATATTACAGGAACCTCTATGGGAGCTATCATTGGCTCTCTCTATGCGATGGGGTATTCTCCTGACGATATGGAAGAATTATTAAAATCGGAAGACTTTAAAAGATGGTATTCAGGACAGATAGAAGAAAAATACGTATATCATTTCAAAAAAAATGTCCCGACACCGGAATTTTTTAATATTCGTTTTTCGTTCAAAGACTCATTAAAAAATTTCAAACCACAATTTTTGCCCACAAGTGTGGTAAATCCCATACAAATGAATTTGGTATTTGTAGATTTGTATGCACGTGCTACAGCCGCATGTAAAGGTGATTTCGATAAGTTATTTGTCCCTTTCCGCTGCATAGCCTCTGATGTATACAATAAAAAGCAACTGGTAATGAAAAATGGAGATTTGGGGGATGCTGTCCGGGCCTCCATGAGTTTTCCCTTTATGTTTAAGCCGATAGAGATTGACAATGTTTTAGCATATGACGGGGGAATCTACAATAACTTCCCTACAGACGTTATGAGAGATGATTTTCACCCGGATATTATAATTGGGAGCGTTGTATCTACCAATCCTACTAAGCCCAAGGAAAATGACCTTATGAGCCAAATAGAAAATATGGTTATGCAAAAAACCGACTATTCTATTCCAGATTCAATGGGTATTTTGATGACATTCAAATATGACAATGTCAGTTTGATGGATTTTCAGCGAATAGATGAATTACACGATATTGGTTATAACCGGACCATAAGTATGATGGATTCTATAAAAAGCCGCATACACAGGCGGGTGAATCTAGATAATATACGTTTGAGAAGAATGGTATATCGAAGCAACTATCCGGAATTACGCTTCAAGAACATCATCATTGACGGAGCAAATCCCCAGCAACAGGCATACATTAAAAAAGAATTTCATAGTTCTGACAATAAGGAATTCACTTATGAAGACTTGAAAGAAGGATATTTCCGGTTACTTTCAGATAATATGATTTCTGAGATCATTCCACACGCTGTATACAATCCGGAGGATGAAACATATGACCTGCATTTAAAAGTTAAACTGGAAAATAATTTTGCCGTACGATTAGGAGGGAATATTTCCACATCCAATTCCAACCAAATTTATCTCGGACTCAGCTATCAGGATCTAAATTATTATGCGAAGGAGTTGCTTTTTGACGGACAACTTGGGAAAGTCTATAATAATGCACAATTTATGGCAAAGATTGACTTTTCTACGGCAATCCCAACCTCTTACCGTTTTATCGCATCCATCACAACTTTTGATTACTTCAAAAAAGACAAGTTATTTTCCAGAAATGACAAACCGGCATTTAATCAGAAAGATGAACGCTTTCTCAAACTTCAGGTAGGATTACCATTTCTTTTGAGTAAACGAGCTGAATTTGGAATAGGAATCGCCAGAATAGAAGACAAATATTTCCAGAGAAACATCATCGACTTTGAGAAGGATAGATTTGACAGAAGTCGTTACGATTTGTTCGGTGGCTCTATTAGCTTCAATGGTAGCACGCTTAATTCACGACAATACCCGACGCAGGGCTACAAAGAAGCCCTTATCGCACAGATATTTATAGGCCGGGAAAGATTCTATCCCGGCGAAGAAACCAAAGGAATTCAAATAAATAAAGAACACCATTCCTGGTTACAATTATCATATATGAAAGAAAAATACCATACGATGAACGAGCACTGGGTCTTAGGGTGGTATTTAAAAGCTCTGTATGCTTCTAAGAATTTCTCAGAGAACTATACGGCAACTATGATGCAAGCTGGTGAATTTTCGCCTACACAACATAGTAAGCTTACCTATAACGAAGCTTTTCGTGCCAATCAATTTGTGGGAGCTGGTATCCGCCCAATCTATCGTCTCAACCAAATGTTCCACCTGCGAGGTGAATTTTATGGTTTTATGCCTATTTATCCGATTGAAAGAAACTCATTAAATAAAGCATATTATGGAAAAGCTTTCTCTAAATTCGAATATTTAGGAGAAATTTCTGTAGTGTGTCAATTACCCTTCGGAGACATCTCTGCTTATGTAAATCATTATAGCTCACCGAGAAGGGAGTGGAATGTCGGGTTAAGTATCGGTTTCCAACTGTTTAATTACCGTTTCATCGAATAATTTTCCGCAAAAAAAGTCGCCAAACGCTTGCTAATTCGGGAAAAGTACGTATCTTTGCACCCGTTAAAACGAAACAATGGTCGCGTAGCTCAACTGAATAGAGTAGCTGACTACGGATCAGCCGGTTACAGGT
>ENA-ORTF01002385-ORTF01002385.1-human-gut-metagenome-genome-assembly--contig:-NODE-2385-length-19114-cov-2.438271_pt1 | contig 19114 bp, 9 predicted proteins | sample MGYA00241908_ERZ509180 | MGnify/ENA primary metagenome ERZ509180 (study PRJEB26280, sample SAMEA2338814) | human gut metagenome | biome: human gut; feature: human-associated habitat; material: faeces... | reverse complement strand
GAAGAACGAAGCTGATTTCGAATTGGCTTTGACATCTTGCTATACTCCTTTGAAGAATGCGCTGAACGGCGGATATTATGGAACTCGAGGAGTCATGATGCGTATTGCACGTGCCGACGAAGTAGAGTTCAGGAATGACATCAGTGATGTTTTTCAAGCCTGCTATTTCACCAATACGAATGGCAACACGCTGTCACAGGGAATGTTCTACCAGTTCTATAATGCTTTGTACCGGACGAACTCGATCATGCAGAAGTTGGAAGAAAAACAAGGAGATTTTTCCGAAGAGTTTATCAATAAAGTGAAAGGCGAATGTCTGTTTATACGTGGATTTTATTTGTTTCAGTTGGGTAAGGAGTTTAAGAATGCACCTTTGCGCCTGACTGCTTCACAGTCTCCGTCCACTTTCCCGTTGGCAAAATCTTCGCAGGCTGAAATCTGGGCGCAAGCCGAACAGGATCTGATCACGGCCGCATCTTTGCTGCCGGTGACGAACGAGGTGATCGGTAAGCCGACCAAAGGCGCTGCTTATGCGGTTTTAGGGAAGATTTATGTATATGAGGAAAATTTCGACAAAGCGATCGAGGTATTGGAACCTCTGACAAAATCTCCTTATACCTATCGTTTGGTCGAAGATTTTTCCTGGAACTTTGACGATGTGCATGAGAACAATGCGGAAAGTATTTTCGAACTGTTGATGGAACCGGTCGGAGGTACTGATATTTGGGGGGACGGAGAGAATATCAATTCCACCCAGACGAACACCCGCCCGAAAGAGTATGCAGCACCTGAAGCCAGTGGTTGGTATGAAGCTAATCCTACCCAGCAGATGATGGACATATTCATGAAAGAAAAAGATAAGGATGGTAATTTTGATTATCGTGCCCGTTCATCGGCTGCCTGGGATTATGAAGGTTGTATGTATTACTTGTCTCCTTTCCGCGAAAAGTTTAAGGAAGAAAAATGGAATACATATTGGATTCTGAAATACCAGAACTGGAATACGGCGGAATCAGAAGCCGATCCTCCTATGTCCGTTATCAACGAGCGTGCCATCCGTTATGCCGATGTTCTCTTGTTGCTTTCCGAGTCTTATCTGCGTGGAAAGCAGGACCTTCCTACAGCGATCAGCTACTTGAACCAGATCCGTGAACGTGCCAACTTGAATCCATATAGCGGGGCTCAAACCTATGAAGCTGTTTTTAATGATTTGGAACATCAGCGTGCTATCGAGTTCTTCGTGGAAGGAGAACGTTTCTACGACTTGCGCCGTTGGGGATTGCTGGAAGAACGCATGCAGACTTGTAATGCCGCCCGCTACAAGCAATTGATGACTGGTAAAGTCGGTGATACGAACCGTTATTATTATTATCCGATACCAGCGAAGGAAATCTCGGCAAATCCGCTGTGTACTCCGAATGAAGGTTGGTAATTAGAGACTTTTTTAATAGGTATTATCTTTGGGGCCGGCTGTAATGGTGGATAACGTATTATGGCCGGTCCTTTTCTTCTTTATCCATTACATTGTAAATGTATCTTTGAGGAAAATACATGTATCATGAAAATACAGCTATTAATAATTAGTCTATTGCTTGCGGCAAGCAGCCTCTATGCCCGTAGCCTGGATAAGGTGTTTCAACTTTTGCCCCAGCCTCAATCGGTTGAGGTGTTTCCGGGAAAAGGAATTATGCATACCGATCTTAAGTTTGTCTCGACTGCACCCGGAACTCCTGTTCCAATATTGGGAGCGTTGACGGATGTCCTTCCCCGTGCCGGACGTGGGGGAAAAGGATTGTATCTTCAACTGTCTGGGCAGAATGTCCCCGATTCGCCCGAAGGATATGTTTTGGTGGTGAATGATAAGGGGGTGATTGTGACGGCACGTACGGAAGCGGGTCTTTTCTATGGTTGCCAGACATTGGAGCAACTGTTGGAGGATAGCCGCGATTTCGGACGGAAAATTCCGCAAATGAAGATAACCGATTATCCGGCCATTGCCTACCGTGCTGTCCATCTCGATACGAAGCATCATCTGGACCGGATGGAATATTATTACCGAATGGTTGATCGGTTGGCACGTTATAAAGTGAATGCGGTTATCTGGGAACTGGAAGACAAGCTGCGTTTTACCCGCCGTCCGGAAATAGGTGCCCCGAATGCGATCAGTAAGCAGGAGATGCAGGCGCTCTGCCGGTATGCGAAAGAACGGAATGTCGAGATCAGTCCGCTTGTACAGGGACTCGGCCATGCCGGTTTTATCTTGAAACATCATTGGGAACTGCGTGAAAATCCGGCCAGCGACTGGGAGTTCTGTCCGTCCGATCCGCGTACATACGAGGTGCAGTTTGATCTTTATCTGGATGCGCTTGAAGCCATGCCGTACGGAAAATACCTGCATGTCGGTGGGGATGAGATCACGGCGATCGGAATCGACGACCGTTGCAAGGCTACAGGCAAGACTGCTTTCGAATTGCAGATGATCTGGTTGAAGAATGTCTGCCAGTTTGCTGTAGACCATGGTCGTATTCCTATATTTTGGGATGATATGCCGTTAAAATATGCCGGTATATGGGAACTTGCGTTAAGCGATAAATCCGAAGAGGAAGTGGTGAAGGTCTGGAACACCGACAAACTGGATGAGGCGATCGGTTTGTTTCCGAAAGAATGCGTGTATATGCGTTGGAAATATGAGGATGCGACGACGCCTGCCCATCGGCGCCTTTTGGAATGGTATCATGATAAGGGGCTGAAGGTGATGGGGGCGACGGCTGCTTCTGCCGGTGACTCGCCTTTTATGCCGCGCCGGAATACCCGTTCGGAATACGTGAAAGGATTCAGCCAGTTGGTTGCCGACAATCAACTGGAAGGAATATTGGCGACTGCTTGGGATGACGGTTCGCCGCATCTGGAAACGGTATGGAGGGGGTTCATTGCACAAGGAGAATTCGGTTGGAATCCGTCGGCACGGGATATCGAAGCGTTTAAAAAAGCACATGCACAGCGGGAATATGGTTTTCGCCCGGAGGATAACCGGATGGCCTTTCTGGATGAACTGGAGAAGGCGGTCTTTTTCTTCGATGGCGCGTTGGTGACTTCCGGACGCCGCAATCCGGCGTGGGGCACGACTGCTTTCACATTGATGGAGTTGCCGGACAAGACGAAACCGGGGGCATGGAGCGAACTGTATAAAGATAAAATTGCACAGGCAAAGATTGAAGCCGGACGTTACGAGAAGATAGTCCAGGGTATCAGAACGGCGGAGGCGGAGGCATTACGCAATCGCTATACGCTGCAAGTCTATGAACAGACGAATAACCTGCAAAACTATCCGGTGCGCCTCATCCTGGCCTTGAACGCTTATGACATGGCAAAGGACGATGCAGCCCGGGAAGCGGCTTTGGAGAAAGTCGCAGAGGTGTGTAGTTATTTCGATGTCATGCGCTCCAACCTGGAATCGGTCTATTCCGAAACTCGCTTCATGGAGCAGCCCGAAGGTTTCATCTCTGATCTGAACCATCACAATCATCTGGCTTCTAAAACGAACAATAGCGATTGGTGGTATTATTACGAGATTCCGATGATCCGGAAAGTTCGGGCTTGGATGAAGTAGTTCTGAAAAACGTCCCAAAAAATATTTAAGGTTTTATAGACCTTCGAAGTATCCAAGAATATATTTGGGGGCCATTGAAGCAAACGATGGCTTCACCGGAGATTTTTAATCTCGTTGAAAAGGTACGGCCGGTTTGAATGATAAATTATAAAATATATAATAATGAAGAAAATTATATTCAGTTTCGTGTTTATGTGGCTTAGCCTCTCTTTGTGGGCGGCCCATCAGCCCGAGTTTTCAACAGCTGGTTTCTTCCGGTTGGACAACAGCGGGCGTGAAGTGTTTTCAATGAATCCGGCTTGGCGTTTTTATAAAGGAGCGGCCGAAGGTGCGGAGGCAAAAGATTTTGATGATAAAGACTGGACGGTCGTTTCTTTGCCGAACGGTATCGAATATCTGCCGACCGAAGCGAGTGGTTGCATCAATTACCAGGGGGAAGTCTGGTATCGGAAACATTTCGCACCCGATGCTGCTCTGAAGGGCAAAAAACTTTTCCTGCATTTTGAGGCCATAATGGGTAAAAGCAAGGTGTTTGTGAACGGCAAACTGTTGACGGAGCATTTCGGCGGTTACCTGCCTGTCATAGCCGATGTGACGGATGTGCTGGATTGGAATGGCGATAATGTGATTGCCGTCTGGGCTGATAACAGCGACGATCCATCCTATCCTCCCGGAAAGGCGCAGGATGTGTTGGACTATACCTATTTTGGCGGCATCTACCGGGATTGCTGGCTGATCGCCCATAACCAAGTGTTCATCACTGATCCCAATTATGAAAACGAGGTGGCGGGAGGTGGCTTGTTTGTCGCTTTCGGAAAGGTATCGGATGCTCTGGCGGAAGTACAGTTGAAGATACATGTGCGCAATGCTACGAAGAAATCTTTTTCCGGTCTGGTGGAATATATATTGTTGCAGTCGGATGGCACCGAAGTCGCCCGGTTGAATGACAAGATACAGGTGAAGGCAGGTAAGGCAACTACCGTTTCCAACCGGATGTCGGTGGAGCAGCCGATGCTTTGGACTCCTTCGACACCTACTTTGTATAACTTGTTGGTGCGGGTACTCGATAAGGAAGGAAATGTGATCGACGGTTACCGCCGCCGTATCGGAATCCGTAGCATTGAATTTAAAGGGAAAGACGGCTTCTACCTGAATGGCAGACCGTACGGCAAACCGTTGATCGGAGCTAACCGCCACCAGGATTTTGCGGTTGTCGGAAACGCTGTCGCAAATAGTATTCATTGGCGGGATGCCAAAAAACTGAAAGAAGTAGGGATGGAGATTATCCGTAACGCCCACTGTCCGCAGGACCCGGCTTTTATGGATGCCTGTGACGAGTTGGGTCTGTTTGTGATTGTCAATACACCCGGTTGGCAGTTCTGGAATGACGCGCCCGAATTTGCGCAGCGCGTGTATAGCGATATCCGCAATGTCGTGCGTCGCGATCGCAATCATCCCTGTGTCTGGTTGTGGGAACCGATCTTGAACGAGACTTGGTATCCGGCTGATTTCGCCAAGAACACCCGTGATATCGTGGATGCCGAATATCCGTATCCTTATTGCTATAGCGGAAGTGACAGCGAAGCACGTGGGCATGAGAATTTCCCGGTCTATTTTGCTCATCCCGCCAATATGCAGGATGCTTCGAAAGAGATCGATCCGTCAAAGACCTATTTCACTCGTGAATGGGGAGATAATGTGGATGACTGGTATTCGCATAATTCTCCGAGTCGTGTGAACCGTGTCTGGGGAGAAGTGCCGATGTTGATACAAGCGCAGGGATATGCAAACCCCGATTATAAATATACGTGCTATGATGTACTGTATAGAACTTCCAGACAGCACATGGGAGGTTGTTTGTGGCATTCCTTCGATCATCAGAGGGGATATCATCCCGATCCGTTTTATGGAGGAATTATGGATGCGTTCCGGCAACCGAAGTTCTCTTATTATATGTTTTGTTCGCAACGTCCTGCGGAGGAAAACAAGGAACTGATTGCAGATAGCGGTCCTATGGTGTATATTGCGAATGAGATGACTCCTTTTTCTCCGAAAGATGTTACGGTGTATAGTAACTGTGAAGAAGTTCGTCTGACTTTCTGCAAGAATGGCAAACAGCATATTTATCATAAACCAATCGATAAGGCCGGAATGCCATCGCCTGTTATAACCTTTAGCGATGTTTTTGATTTTATGTATGATAAGCAATTGTCGCGAGGAAGGAAACAGGCCGATTCGTATCTTCTGGCAGAAGGTCTGATAGCCGGAAAGGTGGTTGCAACACATAAGGTGATGCCGGCCCGCCGCCCCTCTAAAATACTACTTTGGGCGGATGACGAGAAGGTGAGTATGAAAGCGAACGGTTCGGATATCATGACTGTAATAGCTGCTATTGCAGATGATAATGGGAACATCAAACGATTGAATAATTATGAAATAACCTTTGAAATAGAAGGTCCCGGACAACTGATTGCTGACAGTAAGACGTTTACAAATCCGGCTCCGGTTCGTTGGGGAACTGCGCCTGTATTGGTAAGATCTTCTACTGTTCCGGGAGAAATCAAGGTGCGTGCATCCGTGGTATGGCAAGGCAAACATACTCCGGTTTCGGCAGAGTTGATTATTCCGACTTATCAGGCAGAGCATATTTTGCTGGCAGATAAAAAGGAACTGGAACAATTGAATTCTGTTTCCGGACAGAAAGCAATGAGCACTGATTTTAAGGGACAGAACGGAAACAACTTGAAGCGACAGCAGAAAGTCAGCCGCTCGAAGTTAAAAGAGGTGGAAAAACAACAAAGTGATTTTGAATGATAATGTAAAAGAATCAATATATAAAGAATAATCTATGAATTTCCCCCAATCATACATTTGGATATTGTAAGATTGGGGGAACTCATTTAATTGGATTTCACTTCTTTTCTCTCTCCATTCGCCTGTACTGCATATATCTTCATGCTATCATTCCAAGGAATGGATGCCGGAATATCAAATGAGAAGAAATTAGAGAAATACATTATCTCACTACCTTTTTTTACTTCAAATGCGACAGCTTCATCACCCGAACTTATTGTAATATGTTGCCCGGAACGGGTATATGTTACATTCTTTGTAATCTTCTGGTCATTCTTGAACTGTGTATAATAGCCTACATCACCTACCTGATATTGTTCAATACCCACATCATTATTCTTTCTGTCTTCAAGATAATAAAATGCATGTTTAGGTGCAGGAAACTGGTTCATGTAGCTCACTGCTTCGGCAATCATGGTTGGTGTCACATTGTAGTTCCATTTACCATACTGTTCAATCTCCACGTTATTTACCGGTTCGAGGAATCCCCACATCCTGAAGAATTCAGTCAGATTCTCATTGGCAGCCTTACTTGCCATCTTAGCAAAATGTAACTGACCTGCTCCCGGATTAGATTCAACAATACGATCTTCCCGCAAGAGTTTGAAGAGTTTCTGCCAGAAATCTGTTTTATAGCCACAACGATGATAATAATTCCAAAGTTGCCAGTTCATACGCATATGTATTTCCGTATCCTCATTCTGATGAGTGGCGCTACCCATATTCCACCAAGCTTGTTTATCAACAAAACGGGCTTTTGCCAACGCGCTTAACTCCGATCCTCTCGAACAATATTTTCCCAGTTTAAACAGTATGTAATTTGAGAAAAGATTATTGGATGACTCTGTTGAACCGGGCCAGTTGATAGCACGCTGGTGAATATGTCCTATTTCGTGAGCCGGTCCCCAGGCATTGTCTTTAGCAGCCATCACGTTATCATAAAGCAAAATATTATTGAGATAAGTATATACGAATCCAATCCTATAATCTGATGCCCACATATAGCTACCTTCCGGAGAGATGGCAAACAAATGATTGTTGACCTGTGACGGGCGGACGTCATCAATACCCATCAGTTCCTGTTGCCAACTAATGATATCATCCCAAAGATTAATGGCAGACAGTATATCGTAGGGAACAGCCTGCATCATCTTATCTCGATGGAAGTAGAACATAATTCTTTCACCACGTATGCAGAAATACTTATAAGTAGCTTTATTTATAAGCTCTTTATATTTATCATTAGTCTTATCCGTTTTTACATCAAAGAATCCACTGACATATCCGCTACCTAAAGGAATATGTATCTTCACAGGTTTTGCATTGACATCCTGCAAGTTAGTGTTATACATAAGGAACAACATCCCTCGCTGTGTAAATCCAAGTTTATTGACTCCTTCTTCAAGGAAACGGGTTTCTCCGCTTGCTGCTGTTTGCACATAGTCGCCGGACTTTTCTTCACCGATGCATTGAATAGATAAACTCTGTCCATGGGTGTCACCTACCAACACAATGACTGAATCTCCGGCTTCCACATAAATACCCGTAGGATTGTCTAAGTTGCTGTATCGTTTGGTCATCAGTGTTTCTGCCCATTCCTCTACATTGCTGTAAGGGTGATAATCTTGTATACGGAAAGACTTTTCCCATTCGTCATATGTGTTTCTCTTTAATTGAATGGCTATATTGGCAAAATAGCCGGGAAGTGCATTTATCTGTGCATCGGTAGCTTCATCTCTCACCTCCGTACAAGTTATATCTGTAAAAACGCCTAGCAATTGTGCGTCAAGTTTCTTATCCGGATTCTTTTGATAGAACTCCATTTCATCACAACTTACAAAGTCTCCCAAGCCGGAGTGAACCTCAAATTTTATTTTAGTAGCTTTCTTCAAACTCTGAGCAAATACCACACGGCTTGAAGCATTCTGCATCTTAAAATCGAATGAACCGTACTTCGTATATTCGGGAGCATCTTCTGTTGCCGTGTAAATATCCAATTTGCCAAAATTACCATTTCCACTACGGGTGTGATAAATCAAGTAATCTATGTCTTTTGTGCCATCAAAAAAATATTCGAGAGTAACAGGAAAATTAGCCTTTTGATTCCAAATTGAATGATAGGGGGGTCCACCAAACTTGCCATCAAAAGAGTTCTCGATTCCTTGTCCCGGCTGGTGCTCACTATCTTTTCCTCCATTGGGAGATATTTTCAAATCACCTTCTATCTCTACATCCGAAACGCCGGAATCTTTAGCATTTTGTGTAACTGAGCATAATGCTCTTATCTTGTCGTCTTTAGTATATATGTAAGTGAATGTGACAGTACGTGTTTCATAATATGGGTTGGCATCTACCGTATATTGGTATTCTTTATCTGTCAGCGCACGGGTGGCAGGAACAGTTTTGATCCAGTCACTGTTTTCCGATTGCTCTATTGTGTATTCTATATTCGAAGTGACAATAATGGAAAGAGGACCGCCGGCCGCATCGATTATCGGATTGGGATTCTTGACAAGGATAGCAGGACCGTACCCTAATTGACGTACTTGAATAGTATAGTTTTGCACAGAACTCTTTAATGTGATTTCAGCAGAGCGTACGTCCGGTTCTTCATTGGCATGTACCAATACTTTTACCGCGGGCGAAGAACCCGACATGTCTTTTGCTGCGACACACCAGTCCTGATTTGATGAGACTACCCATGCGTCTGCGGCCAGATTAGTTTCCACAGGTATTACAAGCGATGATTGTTTTTGATCGAAATCCTGTTGTAAATACTCCTCTTTTATTGTGAATACAGGAGTTTTATCACCTGGTTCATCATCGCTGCAAGCCAGGAACAAAGAAGAAAAGATGAGAGAAGTAATCCCCCATAGTAAGAACAGATATTGCTTCATAAAGTATTGTATCATCAAAAGATTATTCAAAGTTAACCATAAAAGTTAATGAGAGAGAGAAAACATTCTCTCTCTCATTAAAATATTACTTAGGAGAAAAATCAGTCTGTGCTCATCCAGAACTCTGCAAATGCAAAACTGTTTCCTACTGACGTTTTATCTACTTGTACCCGCAAATATTTAAATGGTTTGCCGACGAATACCGGCGATGTATATTTTGCTTTTGTTGCCGTTGGTAGATTTTCTGTAACCGTAGTGATTTTACTGAAGTCAGTACCGTTCAGACTGCCGAGAAGAGTATACTGCAGAGGAGCGCCATTATTGTTGTTATGACGTACTTGATATCCTATTGATACTGCTGTGGATTCTTTCGGCAGAGTAATTTGAATCCAGTGAGGCATTGGTGCTACTCCGCTCCAGTTACTATGGTAATACGTATCTTCTTTTCCGTCGAGCATTTCAGCAATAGAACCTTCATTTGTCGGATCCGGGAAAATACCAATCATATTTTCTTTCAGGTTGACTTTGGTTAGTTTGCTTGCATCAGGTACATAAGAGATAGCATATAACGATGTATTTCTTTCTGTGTCGATAACAAATTGTGGTTTAGTGCATGAAGACAAACAAATCGGAAGCACATAATTACCATAACTCAAACCGGTACGGTCTACTTCAATATTTGCCTCTTTTACACTTTCCATATCGTTGGTAAAGTTGACAGTTTTCTCCAGCGTGTAAGCAGTAGAAGGTAACATTGCATAATCACATTCGTTTGCTGCATTATATTCGTCTAACAATTTCGAATCGATCGTTAATTCACAAGAGAAGTCCCATTTGCTTGGAATAGGAATTTCCAATGGCAAAGTGAAATTCATTTTAATAGGGCCGTTGTCCGAGAAAAAGTTTTGAGTATAGCCGCTTTTTGAAAAGAAAACTGTCGGAGTTTGTACATTTGGCTTAATAAAAACCTTTCCTAATTTTGAATTGATAGAGTCCTGTGAATTTTCCAGTTGCAATGGTAGCACATACTCTTCACCGGTATTCAAGGCGGGAAGCCCGTCAATCAGTTCCGTTTTCAGAGTGATATCCATAGTTTTATACAGTTCATTTGCAGCAAAAGTAAATTTTCTATCGCCATTCAATTCATAGCAAGTGGTGGGAATGGCTTTGTATTTTACTCCCTGTTCTGCATTATATATAGCCAATGCAGCATCATCCATCGTTCCTATACTTACTTCCGTCACTGCGTTGAGTTCTGAGCCTCCCTTGTTTATCACAACCTGGTAGTTGGCATCTTCCCCTGTGTTATATACACTTACAGGTATTTCGCCACTATTTCTGAAATAAAGTATAGTACTGAAATCATCCAGAAATTCATCCTTGCCATCTTCGCACGCAGTCTGCGTTAAAAGGAAGGCAGATACGAACGACACTAATAATATATTTTTTCTCATAAATATTTTCTTTTTATTAATAAAGTGGTTTTATGTGTATTTCTCACTACCATCCATAGTTTCTGGTCAGTAATTTATTACGATCCAATTCACGCTGAGAGAACGGATAGAGATAGTGGTTGGATTTAAACACGCGTGTTTCAAACACGGTTCTTTTCCAAAATCCGTCAGGAGTCACTTTCGTATCACTGCCTTCCAGCGGACAGGTTGCATCCATACCATACATCGGACCATTATCCGTTTGTTCCGCAATCATCCAAGTACGTGTGTCGAAATAGCGATGTCTTTCAAATGCCAGTTCCACACGACGTTCTTTACGACAAAGTTCAATCAGTTCGTCCACGGAAGCATTGGGATATACACTTGTAATCGGAGTCAATCCCGCACGGTCGCGCAAATCCGCCCATTTTTCCATTGCCAGTTCTTCATATCCTGCCGGCAAAGCAACATTCCTCTTCTTACATTCCAGAACAGATTCGATGAAGTTCAGATACATCTCTCCGAGACGGAATACCGGGAATGTCAGATTACCCCATTGTCCATCACCGGAGTTCAGTGTATGGTCATAAAAACGATTACACAGGTAACCACTCTTAGGATAGTCGTGGCTCTTGTTACCATTACCTCCTTTGGCAAAAGAGATCATTGTGCTGCCAGCACCATGCAACCAATAGTTACCTCCAAAGAAAACAGTGATATAAAAACGAGGTTCACGATCTTTATACATGTTAGGAGCAGTGATATTGTAGTTCTTAAAGTTGCTCCATCCTTTTGCCGGATATTCCCAGTCTGATTTTTGCAGTTCTTCTTCCTTGCTGTATCCTGAAGCATTGTCTATTATCGGATCACCTGATGCTTCATACCCTATAATAGGATAGCGTCCGTTGTTCATCGCATAAGCATCTACCTGTTGCTGTGTAGGACCTACACCACCGTATGCAGTACCGGGTAGTCCGGTGGGAGCTGTATTTACTCCCCAACTATATCCGCTATTGTAACGGTCTGTCCAGATCAATTCATTATTCCAGTTCACATGGGTGATACCATAATAATCTTCATACGGATCACTGTTACCTGCACGATAAAGTTCGTAATCAGTATCGTCTAACAAGACTTTAGCAGCCTTTGCTGCTTCCAACCATTTATTGGCATCGTATGTTTGCGGGAAAAGATCCACTCCCGAAAGTTCGGGGAACTTGTCTGTTACCGGATTCTTTACCGTACGATATAGAGCATTACCGTTGAACAAGTCGCGTGCCGAATAAAGTTTCAGACGTGAAATGACTGCATAACAGGTACCTTTAGTCGCTAAACCGTATTTACTGGTTGACAGACCCTTCTGAACAGGTACAGCACTACTTTCGGCACATGCAGTAAGTTCACTGACTACATAATTTACACACTCTTCCCATGTGTTACGAGGACGGTATAATTCTTCTGTAGAAGCTGCAAAGTCCAGTAATTCGTCTCCAATCAGGAAAATAGGTCCGTAGTCGCACATCATACTAAAATAGTAGTAGGCACGGGCAAAGCGCGCCTGCCAATACCATTCGTCAAGTTGTTCCTGGGTAGCCAGAGGGTCTGAGCATTTATATACATTCTGCATGAAAATATTACATTCACGGATACCTTTATAGTATTTGTCCATTTTGTAATAAGGTACATTTGAGGCATTCCATGATCCGAAGTTCATAGAACGGTAACCACGGTCATAAGTAATGGTACATTCGTCCGATGCTCCCAAATAGGGCTCATTATCTCCAATGAATCCTCCATTGTAGTTAGGAAGAAATGACATTGCATTGAGCCAATACTGCTTGATCGTATTTCTTGACTCCCAGATTTTTTCGAAAGTCAGTTTTTCGTCTTCTTGCCTGTCGAGGAAATCTTCACATGAAGATAACAACATCGCGCCGGTAGCGAAGCATAACAGATAAAGTGATTTTATTTGAAGTTTCATAAGTTATACAGTTATAAGATTTAGAAATTAGCATTGAAGCCGATAGTGATCACTCGATTCAACGGATAGCCGGAACCTTCTCCTCCACCTTTTTCAGGATCCCACATATCGAATGGAGCAAATGTGAACAGGTTGCTTCCCGACACATAAAAGCGGAAAGACTTAATGAATGTTTTACTTGTCAACGATTTGGGAAGTGTATAACCAATCTCCATATTCTTCAATCGTATGAAAGAACCGTTGCGTTGCCACCATGTGGAAGTTTGAGTGTTGTTAGATGCTCCGGCACCTCCGCTACCATTGCTGAGGCGCGGGTAGAGTACATTTGCATTCTGTTCGGGGGTATTAGTGGACATCCATACATTGTTGTATATATTTTCGTTCACAGCCGAACGTTCCAAGTTTCCTGAAGAGAAAAGACTCTTAACTGATGATCCGCTTAAGAAGAAACTTGTGCGAGCCGCTCCTTGAAAGAATACATTGAAATCCCAGTTCTTCCATTGTGCCGTAGCACCGAAACCATACATGATTTCCGGTAAGTTAGTATATCCGATAGCGATTTGGTCTTGAGAGTTGATAACTCCGTCACCATTGATATCCTGATATTTAATATCACCTACACGGTATTCTCCGAAACTTTGTACAGGGCTGTTGTCTATTTCTTCCTGACTCTGGAATAACCCTAAGGCTACGAGTCCGAAAGGCTGCATGGAACCACCTGAACCAAAAGGTTTGCCTATTCTGTTTTGGTATTTATATTCCCAGTCAGGTTCGTCGTTGTTCTTCAATTTGTTACGATTATATGTAAAGTTACCTCTTGCCGTTACATAAACATTACCTATCTTCTGTGAGTATTCGATATTACTATCGAAACCCTGGTTCAGTGTTTCACCGATATTGACATAAGGGATAGTGGAAATACCGACAATGGCAGGCAATCCGGCACGTTGCAGGAAGATTCCGGTACGTTCTTCACGGAAGTAATCGGCCTGTACTTTAACCTTGTTGAATAAAGAGAATTCGATACCGACGTTCAATTTCAGAGCTTCTTCCCAAGATGCGTTCAGGTTTTCAACTTCACCAATACGAATACCATCACCTCCTTGATTGGCACTTTGACCGTATTGCCAGTTTCCTCCTCCTACAATAGAAGATTCATATACCCATCTTCTCTGTCCGCCGATGTCATCATTACCTACTTTACCGTAAGAAGCTTTTAACTTTAACATATCAACAGTGTTAGTTATAGGTTCAAACCACTTCTCGTTAGACATCATCCAACCGATAGCTGCTGCAGGGAAAAAACCAAAACGATGTCCGCGTGCAAAGTTTTCGGAACCGTTATAACCGACATTTACTTCAGCAAAATATGTATCTTTGAATGCATAAGTAACACGTCCTGCCAAACCTTGGTTTTTATAAGGAAGTGCAGCGTCTCCGCTACCGGCCTGTGTGTTAGTATGTATTTTCTGATTGTATAGTAACAATGCGCCTACACGATGTTTTTCTGCAAACAAACGGTTGTAGTTCAATGAGCCTTCCAAATAACGTGTCATCGTTCCGCTACGTCCGATTGCGAATCCCAAAGACTCACTTCCGGTATGTACGGGGTCCCATTCACCGTCACCATTATTATCGTCATATATCAGATTGCCTTGGTCGTCTCTCCCACGGGCATGATAGAAAGTCGGTGTTTTGGAGCGGCGTTGCAAGGTAGTGTTCCACGCATCCCATGAGAATTTCAAGTTGGCAGTTAATCCCTCCAACGGTTTCCAAAGTTTACCGATATCTTGCGTAACACCGACAAGTGCTTGTGCCGAGTTCCAGAACTGTTCACGGTATCCGGAGTGAACCAGCATATTCCATGGGTTGAAACCGGAATCGGTAGAAGGTCCTGAAAGTTTTCCATCAGAGTATTCTATCGGGAATGCGTTAGGGGAAGCATTGAACGTATATCCCCAAATGGCGTTATCGTTGTCACCAAATCCGGGACCAAACGATTTTTCATAGATATTAGCCAGATTGACATTCAGCACTGTGCTTTTGGTCAGGTTGAGGTCTATATTGGCACGGAAGTTGAATTTGTTGTAATTAATAGATGAATCGTATCCATATATGTTTCCTGCATTTTTGTAGATAGAGCTTTCATTATAGAAAGAGCCTGAAACATAATATTTCACGATGTCTCCACCACCGGTGATACTTAGATTTACTCGTTGATTTTCAGCCATGTCGTCGAACAAAGCATCAAACCAGTCTACATCCGGGTAGAGATCGGGGTCACTATGTTCCCTGTATTTCTGTATGGTTTCGTCCGAATAATACTTGGTTGAAGAAGCTTCATTGTAAAGTTCCGCCCATCTTGCTGAGTCGAGCATCTTCGGACGTTTGGTAGGACTGGTAAAACCAAACTCTGTGCGTACATTGATTGCCGGCTTACCTTCTTCTCCCTTTTTAGTAGTAATCAAGATTACTCCGTTGGCACCTCGTACACCATAAACGGCAGAGGCCGAAGCATCTTTCAGAATGGAGAATGAAGCGATATCGTCTGTATCTACCAGATCAAGATCACGTTCGATGCCATCTACCAGCACTAACGGAGTGGAAGTTCCCTTAAAGGAAGATACACCACGAATGTAGAAATCCGCGGCACTATTTTTGCCGGGCTCTCCCGAACGGGTCATAGCCACAACACCGGATAACTGACCTGCCAACACATTTGAAATTGATGCTCCGGGAACTTTCAGTTTTTTGATGTCTAGCGTTGAGATAGCCCCAACAACACTTTCTTTTTTCTGGCTACCATATCCGACAACAACAACTTCGTCCAATACTTCAGTATCGGGTTGAAGAGTGACATTGATACTCTTTTGGTCTATGATTGCAATTTCCTGCTTCTTCATACCGATATAAGAGAATTCAAGTACTCCACCTACACCTTCTATCGTGATAGAATATTTACCGTCTATATCGGTCACAGCACCTACCGAACTGTTTTTTAGCCAAACAGAAGCTCCAATAATAGGTTCATTGGTATCGCTATCCCTTACTACACCGGTAATAACACGCTTTTGCTTTTTCTGTTGAGTCGATTCAACAATATTAGTAGTAGATTCTCCTTTCACATCCTTCCATTCCTCTGCTGCAGAGGAAGAAAGCGGACAAAGAAGCAATGACAGAACAGTATACTTCAAATACCGTTGTTTACAAAAAAAATGAAATTGTCTCATGCTTTTTCTTTTAGATTTAACATTGGGTTAATTGTAGATTGAGTTAAAGGTTGAATATGTTCTTGCAGAACTTATTGCATGTTCTAAATTAAGAGTTGTTTTTCATATCATATCACATTGGTTAATTAGGTTATATTTATAATAGGTAACAAATTTTGTGTGCAAAGATAACTATTTATTTGAATAACACGCAAGAATGCATATTATTTTCTTTATGAATTAAAAAAAATATTTTCGCCTTGTGTCATTCCCGAATCCCCCCAATAAGTATTTTATTGTGATTAGTATATAAAAATAGGTATAATATACTACATGACTTATTAAGATAATTAATTGAATATCAATATTTAAATTACTTATCTTGGTAGAACAATAGTACCATAATCTTCTACCAGACCGCTTCACAAGGGTTTCTCATGCAACCGTGTGCTATCGGAGTCATCCTAAAAAACTTGATAATGAGGTTGTAGACATGTAATAAGTTCTGCAAGAACTAAATAAACTAACTACTTTTTCCATATATAACAAATACATACTAAATTACTCATTCCCTCATATTTACAAACTATATGATATTCGGCAAATGTCTCTCTTTGGGAATAATTATTATTGAGTAGGGCGCAGTTTCATATTATCTTAGCTCAGTATTTTAAACCATGAATATTCCTGTATGTATACAGGAAAATCATGAAAGAGGGTAGTACTTCATTCCTCTGTGATTTGTTCGTTAAGTATTACTCATGATGATACGGTCCGCCATTCAGTATCGTCATTGCCCGATAAATCTGCTCCACGAATATTAATCGGATCATCTGATGCGAAAAAGTCATTTTCGACATTGAAATTTTTTCGTTTGCTGCTTGATATACCTTTTCTGAAAATCCATAAGGGCCTCCGATAATGAAAACTAGCCGCTTGTTGACTGTGTTCATTTTTCGTTTCATATAATCGGCAAATTCGAGAGAACGCATCTCTTTTCCATGTTCATCAAGTAATACGATTACGTCTCCCGGTTGGAGTGATTTCAATATCAGTTCTCCTTCTTTTTCTTTCTGCACTTCCATTGAAAGGCTTTTTGTGTTTTTTAGTTCGGGGATTACTTCCATATCAAAAGTAATATAGCGTTTGGTGCGCTGAATATAGTCATTAATGGCAGTTATATAGTGTTGTTCTACGGTTCGTCCAACGACGAGCAGGATTGTTTTCATACGTCTGTTATTCTGATTAATGCACAAAAATAGGCATTTTTTATGTTATTCTGCAATTAATGATTACCTTTGCCTATCATTAGTTGAAAGTTTAAGGCTTTAAACTTCAACTTTAAAGCTTGTATTTATGAAAAAACGAGTGCTTGTAGGAATGACCGCTTTGCTTCTTTCTATCTCGTTATGGCGCAAGAGATACCGGCAGGAGTGATTACGGCATTTAAAAGAGGAAGTTCGCAAGAGCTGAGTAAGTATATGGGGGGCAAGGTAAACTTGGTGCTCCAGGGTCGCTCGACAAACGTTGACAAGCAGAAAGCAACAGCTATGATGCAAGATTTCTTTACGGAGAATAAAGTCAGCGGTACAGGTCTTGGTCTTTCTATCGTGAAATCCTTTGTGGAACTGATGAATGGTAGGATTCATGTGGAAAGTGAGCCGGGAAAAGGAACAACGATCACAGTAGCTTTTTAGCTGCATACAGGGGACTTTGGTTTACAAAGTCCCTTTTTTCGTGTAATATAGGTAAAATAAATAGGAAGAGAAAAGAAAGAGGCGAGATACAATGTATCAGGAAATATCACAGTTGCTGATGTATGGAGATTTGGACGAGGATTCAATCCTTGCACAGATGGGAGAAGTATTCGGGAAATATGAGACCGGTGAATATAATAAAACCGGACTTGTCCGCGATATCAATACGCAGGTAAAACGGATTTTAAAAGTGGCAACAGATTATGGATTTGATGATAATCTGTGGCATAATTATCTGACATTTTTCCTTATGATGAGTGAAAATCCTTTCAGCATGACCTGTGAAAAGGTGGGAGCCAGCGATGGAAGTGTCAATGAACTGGTGGAAAATGATTTCCGTATTTTTAAAGATTTGTTTGACTATGATTTCGGACCAATCGAAAAAGATCTGGGAATCAACTGTTTCAGCCAGATTTCCAATTATAAGGCCATCCATAAAAAGGATCTGATGTACAACAAAAATGTCAGCGAAAAAGTCCGCTCTTTAAGCAAAAAACTGGAGGCGGCAAAGGATGAAAAAGAATTCTTTGATGCAGTGACTGGTTTTTATAAAGACTACGGTGTTGGAATGTTTGGTCTTAACAAAGCATTTCGGATTGATGATACACCGCAGGGAAGCTTTACATTCCGTGCAATCAACAATATGGATACCGTTATGCTGGACGATCTGGTCGGATATGAGATTCAGAAAAAGAAGCTGGTAGACAATACGGAAGCGTTTGTACAGGGAAAGAAAGCAAACAATGTTCTTCTTTTCGGTGATGCAGGTACAGGAAAGTCAACGAGTATCAAGGCTATCTTAAATAAATATTACAGTCAGGGACTTAGAATGATAGAGGTTTATAAGCATGAATTTAAAGATCTCTCGACGATAATCTCTGAGATAAAGAACAGAAATTATAGATTTATAATCTATATGGATGATCTGTCATTTGAAGAATTTGAGATTGAATATAAATATCTTAAAGCTGTTATAGAGGGCGGTCTTGAAACGAAACCTGACAATATTCTTATATATGCAACTTCAAACAGAAGACATCTTATAAGAGAGACATGGAGCGACCGTTCCGATATGTCGAAGGATGAACTTCACCGCTCAGATACCATGCAGGAGAAGTTATCGCTTGTTGCAAGATTTGGTGTTACGATTGGTTACTACAGACCATCACAGCAGGAATATTTTGATATTGTTATCAATCTTGCAAAGAAATATCCTGAGATTAAGCTTACAGAGGACGAGTTAAGGCTTGAGGCAAACAAGTGGGAATTAAGCCACGGCGGTATCTCCGGAAGAACTGCACAGCAGTTTATCAACTATATGGCAGGCATGGCTCCTGCTGCTGAATAGTCTTTGCCTCTTCCGGCATAAAAATG
>ENA-ORTF01002379-ORTF01002379.1-human-gut-metagenome-genome-assembly--contig:-NODE-2379-length-19189-cov-11.803439_pt1 | contig 19189 bp, 17 predicted proteins | sample MGYA00241908_ERZ509180 | MGnify/ENA primary metagenome ERZ509180 (study PRJEB26280, sample SAMEA2338814) | human gut metagenome | biome: human gut; feature: human-associated habitat; material: faeces... | reverse complement strand
GAGACCGCCCCCGCGCCGGACATGCCGATGCTGGATGCCGCCGCGCCCCAGGCAGCGGACGCCGACGAGGGAGCCGCTGTCGAAAAGGACAGCGCCGCTTCCGGCATCGCTCTGGGCCTGGCGCAGTGCGTACAGATCGACGGCGTGCTGTATTTTGATACGGGCAGCGCAGTGGACAGCCCCCCGGACCGCGGGGCTGACGGGGTCATTGAGACAAGCGTTGACCGGGACGCCTTCCCGGAGACGGACGGGTGCTCGAACTTTGGCACCGGGTATTCCTACTGGGTGACCGGGGACGGCGTTGTCGTCGTGGAGATCGACGGGGAATATTGCGAGTTTGAGGCGAATTGAGGGTTCTACTCGCCTTCCCCTTTGGGGGAAGGTGGCCCCGCAGGGCCGGATGAGGGGCGCGTGTACCGTGGCGCCCCGATAGCGGACGGCAACGGCAAGGCAGCCCCTCATCAGTCAGCGGTCGGGGCCGCTGACAGCTTCCCCCTCGGGGGAAGCCATGCTCATACCAAGTACAAATGACCCGTGAGAGGCAGCCACCGTCTCCATGGGTCATTTTTTGTCTTTTTCCCGTTCCTTTGCGGCGCTCAGCGCCTCGGGCTTGCGGGTGTCGGGGCTTAACAGCGTCGCCCGTGTCACCGCCGCGCCGCCGAATTTACGGCGCAGGGCATCGGCGGCGCGGTCCAGCTTCTCCTGCTTGTCGATGCGGGCGGCATCGGTGAAAAGGTCCATCTGCTCAAAGTTGTCCTCGCCGGTCTTTTCGGCGCTGACACCCACCAGCCGCACGGGGCGCTGCGGCCACATCTGGCGCATCAGCTCGATTGCCACATGGTAGAGGCGGTCCGTGGAGTTCGTCGGGTTGGGCAGCGTCGTCTGGTGGCTCGTGCGGCGGAAGGCGTTGTCCACCAGCTGTACCGTGACGACACGGGCCGTCTTGCCGTCGGCGCGCAGACGCCGCCCGACGGAATCGCAGAGTGCCAGCATCGTGGCGTCGGCGTCCTCGGGGCGGGCCAGGTCCCTGGGCATCGTTACGCTGTTGCCGTAGCTGTTGTCGCGGGTGCGCTGCTTGGTCACGGGGTCGGCCTCGCGGCCATTGGCGTAGTTCCACAGCGTATCGCCGCGGCTGCCGAACAGCTTGACCGCCGTATCCCGCTCAAGCCGGGCCAAATCCCCTATGGTGTAGATGCCGCAGCTGTTCAGGCGCTTGGCCGCGCTGGGGCCGACGCCGAACAGGTCGCCCACCGGCAGCGGCCACATCTTAGTCTCGACCTCGTATTTATATAAGGTATGCACCCTGTCGGGCTTTTCAAAGTCGGAGGCCATCTTGGCCAGCAGGCGGTTGGGCGCAATGCCGACGTTGACCGTGAAGCCCAGCTCCCGGCGCACGCGGCGGCGGATCGTGTGCGCGGCGGTCAGCGGCGGGCCGAACAGCGCCTCGGTGCCGGTCATGTCGAGAAACGCCTCGTCGATGCTGTATTGTTCAACGTCCGGGGTATAATCATTCAAAATTTGAATCAGTGCCTTGCTGTTTTTTACATAAAAATCAAAGTCCGGCGGCACGACGGTCAGCCCCGGGCACTTGACGCGGGCGGCAAAGAGGCTCTCCCCTGTCTGGATGCCGAATTTTTTCGCCGGGGTGCTTTTTGCCAGCACAACGCCGTGGCGCTTGGCCTCATCGCCGCCGACGACGGCGGGGATCGTGCGCAGATCGACAGTGCTGCCGCCTTGCAGCGCCTTGAGCGCCGACCAGGACAAAAACGCCGAGTTGACGTCCACATGGAAGTAGATTTTGGGCATGGGGACCTCCTTTCCGCCCTTGCCTTCCCCCTCGGGGGAAGGTGGCCCCGCAGGGCCGGATGAGGGCAAAGCCCGCCATAGATGCCCGGCCGGGGATTTCCGCCCTGTAGGGGCCGGACATGTCCGGCCCGCGGCTTTTCCATGGACTACCGCCCGCCCTGCACCTCCGGGCCGGGCATGCCCGGCCCCTACAAAGCCGTTCAACGGCAAATGGGCAATCGCGGCAAGCCCCGGGGATTTTTTTAATTATACCTTTTTAATTATACCACAAAAACCCGCACTTGCATATCATCCCCAAACGTGCTATAATGTATGTATATTTATACAAATAAACCGTATATTTAAAAAGGAGCTTTACTATGGACCTCGTAGGGCATGATTTTTTGACGCTGTTGGACTTTACCCCCGCGGAAATCGGTTATCTGCTGGATCTGGCAGCCGAGCTGAAGGCCAAGAAAAGGGCGAGCATCCCGCACGACACGCTGCGCGGCAAGAATGTGGCGCTGATCTTTGAGAAAACCTCCACCCGCACCCGCTGCTCGTTCGAGGTCGCCGCGCACGACCTTGGCATGGGCACGACCTATCTGGACCCAACGGGCAGCCAGATCGGCAAGAAAGAGTCCATCGCGGATACCGCGCAGGTGCTGTCCGGCATGTTTGAGGGCATCGAGTACCGCGGCTACGGCCAGGCCATCGTTGAGGAGCTGGCCAAATACGCCAGCGTGCCCGTCTGGAACGGCCTGACGAACGAGTACCATCCCACCCAGATCCTGGCCGATTTTTTAACGCTTCGTGAGCATTTCGGCAAGCTGCAGGGGCTGAAATTCGCCTACATGGGCGACGCCCGCTACAACATGGGCAACAGCCTGATGATCGGCTGCGCCAAGATGGGCCTGCATTTTGTGGCCTGTGCCCCCAAAGCCTACTGGCCGGACCCCGCGCTGGTGGAAAAGTGCAAAGAGTTCGCCCGCGTCAGCGGCGGCAGCATCACGCTGAGCGAGGACACCGACGCTGTGGCCGGTGCGGATGTCGTCTACACCGACGTCTGGGTCAGCATGGGTGAGCCTGTCGAGGTCTGGGAGGAGCGCATCAACGCCCTGTCCCCCTATCAGGTCAACGCCGAGCTGATGGCGAAAGCCAAGGGCACCGCCGTGTTCATGCACTGCCTGCCCGCCTACCACGACCACAAGACCGCCGTCGGCAGGGAGATGGGCGAAAAGTTTGACCGCGACGCCATGGAAGTGACCGACGAGGTCTTTAACGGCCCGCAGTCCATCGTGTTCCAGGAGGCCGAGAACCGCATGCACACGATCAAGGCGGTCATGGCGGCAACGCTGGGGGCGTGAGTCCCAAGCCTTCCCCTGTGGGGGAAGGTGGCCCCGCAGGGCCGGATGAGGGGCAAAGTTTGCCGTGGCAACCCGCTTGCGGGCGACAATGGTAAGCTTTTCCCTCATCAGTCGGCGGGCGGGGCCGCTGACAGCTTTCCCCAAGGGGGAAGCCAGACACAGAAAAAGGCACGTCCAACGCGGGACGTGCCTTTTCATTTATAAAGGAAATTACTCCTCAATATACCCGTACTGCAGGTACCAGTAGCCGTAGGGGCTGTGCCAGGTGCCCTTCAGAGAGGGGCTCTGCAGCCAGAAGTCGGTGTAGTAAGCAACGGGGATCGCAGCGGCATCCTTCATCAGGATGTCCTCGGCCTCGTGCAGCTTCTGGAAGTGGACGCTCTTATCGGCGACCTTGGAGGCGTCGATGGCGGCATCGAACTCGGGGTTGGCGTACTTGCCGTCGTTGTTGCCGTTGTTGGTGGTGAACAGCTCCAGCATGTTGGAGGGGTCGTTGTAGTCCATGACCCAGCCGTTACGGCTGACATCGTAGTCACCGGCGCGGCGCATCGGCAGGAAGCTGGCCCACTCGACCTTGTTGATGTTGACGGTGATGCCCAGCTCGCCCCAGGCCTGCTGGACGTACTCAGCAACGGGGATGTGGTAGCCGGCGTCGTTGGCGCTGTACTCGATGGTGGGGAAGCCCTCGCCGTTCGGGTAACCGGCCTCGGCCATCAGCTGCTTGGCCTCCTCGAGGTTGGCGTCGTAGTCGTCGCTGATGTAGCGCTCGCCGCCGTTGGCGTTGTCGTAGAACATGCCGTTCTCATCGACGATGCCGGGGCCGACGAAGTTGTAAGCGGGCTCGTAGGTGCCCTGCATGATGGTGTTGGCAACGTAGTCACGGTCAATGGCCAGGCTCAGAGCCTTGCGGACCTTGGCATCCGTGAACGGCTCCTTCTGGTCGTTCAGGGAGATGTAGTAGGTGCCCAGGATGGTGTCAACGTAGAAGTCGCCGCCGTCCTCAGCCTTGGTCAGGCTGGGGATCTCATCGGTGGGGACGTCCTTGATGAGCTGTGCCTCACCGCTGTTGTAGGCGGCGTAAGCAGCGCTGGAGTCCTCGAGCAGGAGCAGGGTGATGGTGTCGGAAACGATCTTGGAGGAATCCCAGCCGCCTTTATAGTTCGGGTTCTTGGACAGAACAATACGCTCGGAGGGGATCCAATCGGTGATCATGTAGGGGCCGTTGCAGACGAAGGTGTCAGGCTGCGTGCACCAGGCATCGCCGTTGGCCTCAACAGTAGCCTGCTGCACGGGGCTCATAGCCGCGAAGGCGCAGAGCTTATCGAAGTAGGAGCAGGGATAGGCCAGCTGGACGGTCAGGGTCTTGCCGTCCTCGCTGGCGTGAACGTTCAGGGTGTCCCAGTCGGGATCAGTGGTGGTGTTGCCGTCCGCATCGGGGTTGCCGATGGCATCCTCGTAGCCGTCGATCATGCCGACAACCGTCTCGGCGTAGGGGGCGGCGGTGTCGGGGCAGGCCAGACGCTTGAAGGAGTACTCAAAGTCCTTCGCAGTCAGGTCGGAGCCGTCGCTCCACTTCAGGCCGTCCTTCATGGTGAAGGTCCAGGTCAGGCCGTCCTCGGAGACCTCGGGCAGATCTGCCTGGCCGGGAACAACCTCGTTGTTCTCGTCGATGAGCAGCAGCGGCTCAAAGGTGGTGATGATGGTGTTGGCACCGTCGATAGCGCTGTTCAGCGCGGGGTCCAGGGTCTCGGGGTTAGGTCCGAGCTGGACGGTGAAACCGTTGGCGGAAGTGCCGGTAGCCTCGGCGGCTTCGCTGGTCGCAGCCTCAGTGGATGCAGCGCTGCTGGCAGCGGAGCTTGCAGAGCCGCCGCACGCAGCCAGAGAAGCAGCCATGCAGCCGGCCATAGCCACGGCAGCAATGTTCTTCATCTTCATGAATATTCCCTCCAAATGTAATATACTTTATACCCAATCCCCCCGGGAGACAAGCCCCCAACGGAATGAATATTTATACTTTACCACTCTGAATCCGAAATTTCAAGTGGTCTGTAACTTTTGTAACTGTTTTGATAGAAAGTCCTTTTGTATTTCTACTGCGTACAGTTCTATGTTCTGTGGATGAATGTTCGCCTTGCACGCACATTTTGGGGTCAAGCACAAGGCGGCTGCGGTGAGCCGCCCTGTATAAGTATGAGTTTATATGTCGGGTGGAGTCGAGGGGCGGACAAACAGCGCCCGCCGCGCCCGGCAGCGCCCCCCTACATTACTTTACTTTGTCCAGATGGTGGCACGCTGCCCAGTGGCCGCTGCTCACCTCCTTGAACTCCGGCACCTCGGCGGCGCAGCGCTCGTCGGCGTAGGGGCAGCGGGTGCGGAAACGGCAGCCGCTCGGCGGATTCAGCGGGCTGGGCACATCGCCCTGCAGCACGATACGGTGGCTCTGGCGGGCCATGACGGGGTCCGCCACGGGAATGGCCGAGATCAGGCTGCGGGTGTAGGGGTGGACGCTGTGGGCGATCAGCTCAAAGCTGTCGGCCAGCTCCACCAGCTTGCCCAGGTACATAACGCCGATGCGGTTGGAAATGTGCTTGACAACGCTCAGGTCGTGGGCGATGAACAGGTAGGTCAGCCCCATCTCCTGCTGCAGGTCCTCAAACATGTTGACGACCTGCGCCTGGATCGAAACGTCCAGCGCGGAGACCGGCTCGTCGCAGACGATGAACTCGGGGTCCACAGCCAGAGCGCGGGCGATGCCGACGCGCTGGCGCTGACCGCCGGAGAACTCGTGCGGGTAGCGGTTGGCGTGCTCACTGTTCAGGCCGACGCGCTCGAGCAGGGAGATGATCTTGTCATGGCGCTCCTTGGCGTTGGCGCACAGGTGGTGGATGTCGATGCCCTCGCCGACGATGTCGCCGATGGTCATACGGGGGTCCAGGCTCGCGTAGGGGTCCTGGAACACGATCTGCATACGGCGGCGGTAGGGCAGCATATCAACGGCGATCTTTTCCTTTTTGTCAAACAGGACCTTGCCGTCGTAGATGATGGTGCCGTCGGTAGGCTCATACAGGCGCAGCAGGGTGCGGCCCGTCGTGGTCTTGCCGCAGCCGGACTCACCGACCAGGCCCAGCGTCTCGCCCTTGCGGATGGCAAAGCTCACGTCGTCCACGGCCTGAACGTACTGCTTGTTCTTGCCCATGCCGCCGGCGGGGAAATACTGCTGCAGATGCTTTACTTCAACGAGATTCTCGCTCATCAGGCTTTGCCCCCCTTCTCAAATTCTTCCTTCTGGCGCAGCCAGCAATAGGTGTAGTGGGTGTCGCTCAATTCGGTTCTGGGCGGCATCTTGTTCAGGCAGACCTTCATGCAGCTCTTGCAGCGCGGCGCAAACGGGCAGCCTGCGGGCGGGTTCAGCAGGTCAACGGGCTGACCCTCGATGGGCACCAGACGCTCCTTCTCCTCGGCGTTCAGCTTCGGGATGGAGTTGATAAGGCCCTTCGTGTACTCATGCTGGGGGTTGTAGAAAATTTCGTCCGTCGTGCCGTACTCGACGATGTGACCGGCGTACATGACGGCGATCTTCTCGCACATCTGGGCCACAACGCCCAGATCGTGGGTGATCATGATGATGGACATGCCCAGCTTGTGGCGCAGGTCGTTCATCAGCTCCAGGATCTGTGCCTGGATCGTCACGTCCAGCGCGGTGGTCGGCTCGTCGGCGATCAGCAGCTTCGGCTCACAGGCCAGCGCAATGGCGATCATGACGCGCTGGCGCATACCGCCGGACAGCTCGTGCGGGTACTGCTTCAGGCGGCGGTCCGGCTCGTTGATGCCGACCAGCTCCAGCAGCTCCCTAGCGCGGGCCCAGGCTTCCTGCTTGGTCTTTTTGGTGTGCAGCAGGATGACCTCGACGATCTGGTTGCCGATGGTGTACACCGGGTTCAGGCTCGTCATGGGGTCCTGGAAGATGATGGAGACCTCGTTGCCGCGAATTTTGCGGAACTCCTTCTCGGTCATTTTGTCGATCTGGTGGCCGTTGAACCACACCGTGCCGCCGACCAGACGTCCGGGGTAGGCGGTCAGGCCCATGATGGAGTAGGCCGTGACAGACTTGCCGGAGCCGGACTCGCCGACGATGCCCAGCACGTCGCCCTGGTTCATGCTGAAGGACACGCCGTTCAGTGCCTTGACCTCGCCCGCGGGGGTGAAGAAGGACAGGCGTTCGTCCTTGATTTCAAGAATTTTTTCGCTCATGTTGCTCCTCCTTCCCTCTTTAGCTCTTGAGCTTCGGGTCAAACGCATCGCGCAGACCGTCGCCGAACAGGTTGAAAACCAGGATCATGATGCTGATCATCAGCGCGGGGGCGATCAGCAGCACCGGGTAGGTGTTCATGCCCTTGACGGCGTCAGTCGCCAGCGAGCCGAGGGACGGCATGGGGGCTGCAACGCCGAGGCCGAGGAAGCTCAGGTAGCTCTCGGTGAAGATGGAGGACGGGATCTGCAGGGTGGTGGTGACGATCAGGGTGCCCATGCAGTTGGTCAGCAGGTGCTTCTTGATGATGCGCCCGCCGGAGGCACCCAGCGCGCGGGCAGCGGTGACGTACTCGCTCTCCTTCAGCGTCAGGACCTGGGAGCGGACGATACGCGCCATGCCGACCCAGTACAGCAGGGCGAAGATGATGAAGATGGACACCATGTTGGGGCCGAGCTTCTGCATCCAGCCGAAGCCGGGCTTGGTGGCCAGGCTCTCCAGCGGTTCCTTGATGGCCATGGCCAGCAGGATGATGAGCAGGATGTCGGGGATGGTGTAGAGAATATCGGTAATACGCATCATGATGTTATCGATCCAGCCGCCCGCAAATGCGGAGATGGCGCCGTAGGTCGCGCCGATGAGCAGGACCAGCACAGAGGCCAGCAGGCCGACGGACAGGGAGACGCGGGTGCCCATCATGACACGCACGGCAAAGTCACGGCCCATACGGTCGGTGCCCAGAATGTGGGGGAATACGTTCTCGCCCTGGTCGATGAGCTTCTGCTCGGCGGCAGAATATTCAAACGGAGCCAGGTTGTTGCTGCCCTTGATCTGCTGCTCATAGCTGTAGGGCCAGAAGCTGGGCAGAACATAGGCCATGAAGGCGATCAGCAGGATGACGACCAGGCTGACCATGGCGATCTTGTTTTTGCGCAGACGGCGCATGCCGTCCTTCCAGAAGTTGACGCTCTCGCGCATGACGACAAGGCTTTTCTTCTCATCGTTGGACGCGGGGGCAAAGTCCTCAACGTTGAGTTGCAGGCTCAACGGATTCTTTTTCAGATTTTCCATGTGTCTGCTCCTCCTTACTTCAGCTTGATGCGCGGGTCGATGATCTTATACAGGATGTCAACAACGACGTTCGCAACGATGACGAGGGTCGCCAGCAGGATCGTGGTGCCCATGATCATCATGTAGTCACGGTTCGTGATGGCGGACACGAAGTCGCGGCCCAGACCCGGGATGGAGAAGATCTTCTCCACGACGAAAGAACCGGTCATCAGGCCTGCCAGCATGGGGCCGACATACGTGATGACAGGCAGGATCGCGTTGCGCAGCGCGTGCTTGAAGAGGATCTTCACACTGGAAACACCCTTGGCGCGGGCGGTGCGCATGTAGTCCTGACCCATGACGTCCAGCAGGCTGGAGCGCATCAGGCGGGTGATGTAGGCGGTGGGATAAATCGCCAGCGCCGTCACGGGCATGATGTAGGCCGCCGGTTCATTCAGGCCGACGGTGGGCAGGAGCTTCAGGTTCATGCCGAAGGTGTACAAAAGCACAACGCTTGAGATAAAGCTCGGGATGGCGATGCCGCAGGTGGCAAACACGATGATCAGATTATCGGCCCACTTCCCTCGGTTATACGCGGACAGACAGCCCAGCGGAATGCCGACGCAGAGCGCGACGAGCACAGCCAGACCGGCGGTGCGGGCCGAGACCGGCAGCTTGGAGAAGATGATCTGGTTGACGGTACGGCCGCGCTGTTTCAGGCTCAGGCCCATATCGCCATGGATCAGGCTGTTCATATAATTAAGGTACTGCACGCCGAGGGGCTTATCGAGGCCGTATTTTTCGGCCAGGGCCTGCTGGGCTGCTTTGCTGATGGACTTTTCCGCCACGAACGGGCCGCCGGGGACCAGGTTCATGATGAAAAAGGTAAGGGTCGCGACGATGAACACGCTGAAAATGCCCATTGCCACGCGCTTGACGATGTACTTCGCCATGGTTTTGTGCCACTCCGTTTCTTAATGGAATACAAATTGGGGGCGATTTCGGTTTATTCGTTTAACGCTCTGTACCGTTCGTACACGCTTGTGCGCAGCAGGCGGACAGACCGGAGAATAAAAAAGCCGATGGCGGCTGCGGTTGCAAACACCATCGTTCGTAATCCGAAATCTACTTTATATTATAAAATGTTGCGAAGTATTTGTCAATTCGATGTTCGTTTTCAGACAACGGCAAAGAGCTGAAAACCCGCCCCGCAGGCTGCGGATTTTCGTGAAAGATGCCCATTTGCAGAATTTTTTGAGTTTTTTGAAAAAAACGCTTGACTTTCCGGGCGATGGGCGCTATAATAAAACACGTTCTCCGGCGAGAACGCCAAGAGAATATGCGCCGGTAGCTCAGCTGGATAGAGTGTCTGACTACGAATCAGAAGGTCGGGAGTTCGAGTCTCTTCCGGCGCACCAAAATCTCACGCTTTAGCGTGAGATTTTTTCTTTTTACCTGCGGTTTCGTCAGGAGGTGCACGGTTTTGCACGGAATTTGCACTTTTTTCGGGGTTTGGGGCGATTGCCGTGCAGGGCTTGCAATATGTGCATTTGTTGAAAAAATTTGCGTACAGCGCCGCTACGCGAGCAATGCGAGCGCCAATTTTTTGCGGGTTTCCGGCTCGGCAGAGCGTAGCGCCTGCAAGATGCTCTCGCACGTCAGCGGTGCCCCACAAGCCTCCCGCGGGGCTGCAGCGGCGCTTGCTTTGGTGTGACGGTAGAAGTCTGCCGCCATCTTATCGGAAAGCTCTAAACGCCCCTGCTCTTGGATATGCGCGTAGGTGTTGACCAGAATCCCCGCCGTGGCGTGCCCTGTGTTGCCCTGCACCGACTTGATGTCCCCGCCCGACACGACCAACTGATACGTTGCGCTTGAGTGCCGCAGTGCGTGAAACACGATGCGGTTGTATTCGGGGTGTGCCGCCTGCCAGCTTTCAAACTTCTTTCGGATGTAGGTCTGTTCCACAGGATGCCCGTTTGAAAAGCGAAACAGCATACCGCTGTTTTCGTAATGGTCGGGGTGGTCAGTTTCCTCGCGCGCCAGCTTTTCCAGCCAGTGCCGCAGCTCTGCTTTCAACGGTTCGGTCATAAAGATGTGCCGAACCGAATTTTTGTTCTTGGTCGTTTTCAGCACCAACGCCGTGCCGCTGCCCTCGCGCTGATCGGGGAAAACGCGCAGAATGCAGTCGGGATCGCAGCGCTTCAAGGCATCTTTACCCACGCGCTGCAAGGCTTTGTTGATCTCCACCTTGCCGCGCCCGTCTGCACCGTCAAAGTCCAAGTCTTGGGGCGTGATGCCGAGAACCTCGCCCGCGCGCAGGGAACCGATGAATGTCAGGTGGACAGCGAGGTGCAGCATTTCATCCTCGATGGAATCCAGCGCCTCGGCGACCATCTCGCTGCTCCAGATGGCACGTTCCTTGGTATTGCGTTTGGGCGCGTCACGCGGGATCGGGCTTTTGTGGATCAGGTCCCATTCGGTTGCGTAGTAGAACGCCGAGCGCAGAATGCCGTGGATCTCATTCAGCGTTGTGCCGGACAAAAACCGCGTTTGCTGTTTTTCCGTCAATTTCTGCTTTGCGCCGTGCTTGTACAGCCCACAGGGCGTTTTGCGCAGGGTTTCGTATAGTTGCTCGATATGGTAGGCGCGGACCTCCTGCACGCGCATGGTGCCAAGATAGGGCACAATGTGGTTTTGGATGTTGGCTTTTGTCGCTTCGTAGGTTTTGGGTGCCCACTTGTGCTTGCCGGATTGCAGCGGCAGCCACCGCTCCAAAAGCTCCTGCACGGTCATGGTAGAGGGTGCCAAGAACGTGTTCTCGTGCATTTCCACCTCGACCTGCTGTTTTCTCTGTTTTGCCTCCTTTTCGGTGCGGTAGTTTTCCCACCCGTTGCGCCTTCTGCCTTGCGCGTCCGTGTAGGTGTAGCGGACAACATAGCCGTCGCCGCGTTTGTTGATGTATGCCATAGTTAAGCCTCCTCAATGCGGGCAAGCCATGCGTCAAAGCTAGCCTTGCTGACTCGGATCGAAGTGCCTATATGCAGTACACGGAAATCCGTTGTTGTGTTGCACAGTGTATAAGCTGCCCGCAGGCTGATGGACAGCATTTGGGCAATATCCTCGACCCGATAGACAAGCGCGCTTTGTTGCGTTGACTTGCCAATTTGTGTCGGTCCTATGGCATTGGTTTGAGAACCTGTCTCTATTGTAAAGGACGCGTTCTCGCTTGGCAACGCTGTCGTTGGGGGAATTGACACGGTTGATCACCTCCGAATTTTGATTTAGAATGGTTAGAGAGATTTGATTTCACAAGGACGGCGGTCACCTGTTTGCGCGGGTGGCCGCCGTAGTTTCTGAAATCAAATGTTGTATTGGGCAGCGCTGCGCGCTTGTACACGCGGCGCTGCCTTTCGGTTAAGTTTGCACCCTATTCGACACAACTCCCCGGATGCAGGGCGAATTTGCACTCGGTACGGGCGTACTCCCGCCTCCTGTGCCGCTTGCGCAGCCATCGGAACCGCCAACCAAGGCAGCCCTCCACAGTCTTGCGATAGTGCTGAGGGGTGTATCATTGTATCTGCCCTTTCGTCGCATAGGCGGGCCGCTGCGCCCGCCACAAAGCCCAATGGTGGTCGCTCCGCCGCTGCCGTGTGGCAGGGCCTCATCGCGTCATTGTCTTTCGTGCTTGCCGCCGCGCATGGGTTGCGGCAAGGCAGATGTCTATGTAGTGCAAATTCGGATATAAGGCGCAAGCGCCTGTTTGTCAAAGTGCCAGAGAGGATTTCGGGGGAAAATCATTGCCTCTCATATATCAGGACAAAAAACGGCAAAAACGGAACCTCTTTAGCAAAAATTTTTCAAAATTTTTGCCAAACTCCGCAGACCGGCGCGGACAGACTTCCGCACCGCCCTGCTGGTGATTTTTTCTGCACGGGCGATCTCGGCGTTGCTTTTTCCCAAAAAGTACCGCGCATAGATGTATTGGCCTTGCTTGATGGGCAACATTGCCAGCGCGGTGTTCAGCTGCTTTATCGTCAACTTGCGTTCATAGTGTTCCTCCGGCGTTTCCATGCGAAAAACAGCGGCATATTCAATGCCGTCCCCGCAGTCTAACGAGTAATACGCCTTGGCGCGGCGCACACGACGGTCGGCAGCTTGCTCGTCACGCATAAACTGCCACAACGCTTCTGCCACTTCATCGGATACTTCCGTCTGCGGCGGATTGCCGTACAGAAGCGGATCAACATAAAAATCGTTCATATCAATGGTTTCATAAACACACTCCGTTCTTAAAATTGATTTGATTTCAAAAACCGAGTGCGGCGGAGAGCGGCAGCGGGGCGCAAGCGGCATAAAGACCTCCAATAGGCAATAAAAAAGGGCGTGAAAAACTTTCACGCCCCTATGTCACTTGGTTTTGCTACGCCGTATTGATTTCCAGACTGTTGTTTTAGCTATATTGTGTGCTTCCTAATAAATATAGGCTGAGTTAAATTGCTTTTTCAAAAGCATTTCCGCAGAATTTTTTTCTCCGTGTTTTATGTGCATATAAATGCAGCGGCCGGCGCTCGGTTTGAGAGCGTCGGCCGCTGGGTGTTGTTGCGTTGGTGAATTTTCCCCAGTTGGTTTATGCGTTGGTTGGGGCGGCCCGGTTGCAGCTGCTGAGGTAGGGTTACTTGCTGGGGGTCTTAGGCTTGTCCGCCGCAGGCTTTTTCTCCGGGCGGTGGGGCTGGTAAAGACCACTAGGCGTATTGGGCGGCCAGCCGCCATACTCGCGGCGAATCATAGCATCAAGGGTCTTGCGGCCCAGTGCATGGGGCAGGGATTCTTTTGCATTCATAGTTTTTCTCCTTTTTTGATCACAGGGTTCGGTTATTATAAAGCTATTGTGCACCATAGCCTCGCAATGAAATTCCAAGCAACAGCGCGACTGCAAAAACGGCGAACGCCGTGCAGGCTCCCCAATCGGGGCGGACAAATAAAAGAACCGCCGTAAGCGCGGCCACAATCAGCAGCCGAATGTAAATGCGCGGCTGAAGCGCTTTCAGTTCTTCCGCGCTCAGGTGCAGTTCCGGGTGGTTGGCGGGGCCGAACAGCGCAATCGACAGGCAGGCAAATCCCGCGACAAACGCCGAAACAACTGAGTCCGGCATCCGCGTCGATAAAAACAGCATCACAGACTGGCAGCAGACGGAACTAAGCAGGCAGCCGTGCGGCGTTTTGGCGTGGTAGCCGCCGGTACGTTCCCGCAGAAAGCGAAAAACAAACGTGTAAAACAGTACACCGCCCCAACCGACAATCAACGTCCCCAAGGGCAGCAACAGCACAAGCGAGGCAATGCTCATCATATTTTTGACCAGCATATAACGGCACCACTCGGTCTGTTCCTCAGTGATATACTTGTGCTGAAGAAAAAAATCGGTCATCGTTTCGGCAAGGTGTTCCATGCTGTGCGCCCCCCTTGCTGAATACGATAGACCGATCAAGCTACAAAGTCCAGAAAAACGGCAAAACTGCAAAATTCCGTGCGCAACTGCAAGTTTTGCCTATTTTTGTGCAGCAGCAACGGCTTTTTCGTTGGCGGCATCCGCCCATTCAAGGCAGAATAAGAAAGAGCCGTCCTAATAATCCATCAAATAAAAAACATCATATTTGTGCAGGATATCCATCACATTCGGCAGGCCGAAGCCGTGCAACTCGGGATCGGGCTTGGTGGTGGGGATATGGTCGCCGAAAATTTCGACCGGCTTGCTGGCATTTTCGACCGAGAAAAACAGCGTCGGCGGATTGTCGCTTTTGTTATAGATTGCTTTCACGGTCATGCGGCGTTGCGCCTTTTCCAGTTTTTGGCAGGCTTCGATGGCGTTGTCCAGCAAATTGCTCATCACTACTGTCAGATCGACCGAGGGAATCGCCACTTCGAAAAGGTCGTTGATCTCGAAATGCAGATCAATCTCCTGTTCTTTGGCCGCATAGCCCTTTTGATTGAGAATCGCGTCGATGATCGGATTGTGCGTATTCACCAGCAGGATGCGCTCGGTTTGGCGCACCTTCAATTCGTCAAGGTAGGTCTGCGCGGCCGCCGTATCGCCGTTTGCCAGCATATCCGAGAGTGCAAACAGGTAGCCGCGGAACTCGTGCGTCATTTTGCGCTGTGCCGTGTAGGAATTGCCCAGCGCCTTGACGTTGGCGCTCTGCACCTCGGCGCGCTGATGTGCAACGGCCAGTGCCTCCCGCATCTGGGCAGTGGATTCCAACTGATCCAGCAGAAACAGCGCGACCATATCGACCGCGCACATCACAAGCAGGCAAAACGTCCATGCGTCATTTTCGCCTGCGGCACTTTCTGCGTTGAACACCCGGTAAAGCACAAACAATGTACACAGTGGGAACAGTGTTGATGCCGGTATCCATGCGCGCGGCTTTCCGTTTTCTTTCGGCGGCGTATGGGAATGCCAAACCAGTATAACAAACGCCATAATGCACAGCCATCGCAAAAAGAGGAACGCGGTGTACAACGGTTTATTATATACATACTCCGTCTGCGTCATACCCGAATAAAGTAGCCATGCCTTTTCGGTCAGTACTGCAATAGAAAAAAAGCAGGCATAACTCGTTATTACAACAAACAAACGCCGATCCCAGCGGCCGCAGTATAGCGTCAAACACATTCCATAAAAAAGGACAAGTTCCATTACAAAACCAACTGCATAACTGTATCGAGAATCATTTGGCAGAATATTTACTAACACAGTAATGGCGGCAGTCCATATTACCCAATACGCCCAGAATTGTTTCCCGTTAAAACGTCTTGTAAAAAAGCTGTCCCACAGTTTTGTGTATAGCCAAGTTTGCAGGGCGTTCATCAAAATACTCAATACATACCCCATCAGCTGCGCCCTCTCCATGCCATGTATTTTGTTTTGATCGTCTTATACCCGTGCAGGCTGATGGGAAGCGTCTGGCCGGTGGTCAACGTAACGCCGCTTGTTTGCAGGGCAGCAATATAGCTCATATTGATCAAGAAGCTGTTGTGGATGCGCAAAAAACCATCCTCTGCCAGTTTCTCTTCCAGTGTGCGCAGGCTCATGCGGCTTTTCAGCGGTGCCGCCGGTTCTGCACGATGAAAAATCAGCATCCGTTCCTCGGTTTCGACGTAGACCAGCTCGTCGAGCACGATGTTCGTACCCTCGCCGTCGCACAGAACATTCAGCGTGCGGGTACGGCTGCGGCAGGCTGCCAGCGCCTGCCGAAAATAGTCCGGCAATTTTTCGGCCAGCTGAAGCTTGGGCAAAAAGCGAAACGCACTTACCTCGTATCCCTCGGCGGCATATTCGCCGTAATTTGTCACAAAGATCAGCACCGCGTCCTTGCGGATCGTGCGCATCTGCCGCGCAAGTGCAATGCCGTTCACATCGCCCATATCAATGTCCAGAAAAATCATGTCGGCTTTTTGCACGGCTGCCTTTTTCAGTGCGTTGGGGTCATGGACGCATTCGATCTGCATATAACGGCGGTTGAACTCCGGCTGTGCTTCGATCAGTCGTTTCAGTGTTTCGGTAAATATCGCGTCATCGTCACACAGCAGGATGTGCAGCATACCGTCACCGGCTTTCGTCGTTGGATTTTTAACATTTGAAATTGTATCCAAAATAGCGCGCCCCTCTTTCGTTGTCAAGCCAAATTGCCCCGTTGCGGACAAATATGATGTTATAAATCATAGTATCTGAATATTTGTCCGATGTCAACCGATACACTATAAGCAGTAGGAGGTTGACGCAGATGATGATCGATTTTGCAGGCAGGCTCAAACGTCTGCGCATAGAAAAAGGGTACTCTCAAGCGACGCTGGCGAAAAAAATCACCGATGCAGGCCAAAAGCCGGGCGAAGCATCCATCGCCAAATACGAGAACGGGCGCATCTATCCCAATTTGCAGACCGCCGCCTGCATGGCGGATTGCTTCGGGGTTTCAATCGATTATCTTGCCTGTGGCGAGAAAGCCGCGGTCGTTTCGGTTGACGGTCTGACCGACGAGCAGATCAATTTGATGACCGAGCTTACCCGTGCGCTGCGCCAACAGAACAAAGGCCGCCGGGGCAACCCCAAAAGCACCCCGACGCCGGAACGGCAGGAACTGGTGTTTAAGCGGGTCGCACAGTTTTTGAAATAATGCTCTGACGATACGGAAAAGGCCGGACGCTTTCACGCACCCGGTCTTTTTTTGCAGTTGTGCACGAAATTTTGCAATTTCGCCAGTTTATTGGAAATCTTTGCCGGAGCGTGATAGAATGTGGGTGAGCCAAGAGGATGCGGTGCATCCCGCAAGATCCCATCGAAATGCCGGTGCACAGGCGTTTTGAATATCCGTCCCACAACCAACCAGACATAAGTTTCTTTCAGAATGGAGGAATACATCATGAAGAAACTCAGCAAGCGTTTTCTCACCCTTGCAATCGCCTGCGTTATGGCTATGGCTATGGCCGTACCGGCGTTTGCAGCCACAAATTCAATTTTATCTCCTGTTGGTCGCGGCAATATTCGTGTTAACGGGTATGGCATTGCGGGCACCGCGCGATTGACAGCATCTAGCAGCGTGGCGCAGAGCAAGGTTGTTCTCCAACCAGCCTCTTCCATGACTAACCAGAAGTGGACCGTTGAAGGAAGCGGCAACGAAGGAACAATTTATACGGCACAAACCCCCAGTGGCACTCGTCTTGCTGTGAACCTGTGGCGCGTAGCTGTATCCTCTGGCGTTTACCCTGCAACTCTGGCAGCAACAACTGGGAATACAGATGATACCTATTTCCACTTTTCTAATTACAACAGTTATCGTTTTAGGGCTTGGTTGAATCAAGGCACTTACGCCGGTTATCGTCTGTACATTGATAAAAGTAGCACGACTTCGCAATACAGTGATGTTTACTTTGTGAACAGCAATAAAGATCCCAATACGCTTTGGTACTGGTCCCTTGCAAGCTAATATTGCTCTAATGTGCCACATTATTTAAAATTGCGGGGAGCAGGCATAATTGTCTGCTCCCCGCTAGTATCATATGCGTAACGCAAAGAAAGGATTGACTGATTTCTTATGAAAGAAGTATTCATCAAAACACTTTCCATGGGAATCGTCCTGTGCATTTTAACTGCCTGTACAGGTAGGCCGTCACCGAGTACATACTCCAACAGTAGTGCGACTTCCTCGGATTCCAACGTAGAAGCAGATAACAAAAATACCGAGCCTACCGCGACAGGATTTAAAAATCTTACGCGCCCCTACTATTCTGTTTTGGGTTGTGGCGGAGAGAGCGGCTATTATGAAACACGTGCTAGAGACGACGGGTCCGCCAATGTCACTTACATTGACTATTCATCGCAAAAAGAAATATATTTATGTAATGCACCTGGTTGTGCTCATGACAATGAAGGATGTACTTCTTGGATATCTGCGGAGAATGCTGGCGTATTTCCCCTCATTTCAAGTGATCATCTTTTACTTATCCATCGCACCTATGGTGGAGAAGAGGGAAAGCAGTCACTTTCTCGAATTGATGCCGCATCTCTGGATGGAAGCAACCGTAAAACACTTATTACATTTAACAATGGGGAACGTCTTGGCGATGTGTTTTGTACCAACGGAGAATCCCTTATCTGCTCACTGACAACACTTGTGCAGTTGCCGGACACGTTGGAATCCACTTTTACTTTATGTATGATCGACTTAAATACGGGCGAGCGCGTGGATTTGTATGTGGAAGATACAACAGACGGAATACAGCCGGAATTTTTAGGGGTTACAGAAACCGGATATGCAGTTTTACATTCTTCTCAACAAACCAAAACTGAAAGCGATTTTCCCGGTAAGGAATGGAGCGAAATTTCCGATGAGATTGCTCGTTCAACTTTCCACCAATGGGAAAAAATTCCGATTGGCGGAAACTGTTGCGAATCTTTTTACGAATATACAGGAAACATTCAACAGCTGTTAATGGCCGATGGGCTATATTTTTACGATGTAAACACCAAAAAGCTGATACGAATCAGTGTACAAGACAGTAATATTGATGAGGTTGCCGATTTTATTTCCACAGATGGAAACAGCGCCTATATAGACGGAAAATTTGATGAATGGCTTTTAATGTCAATTCGACACTATGAGCAACATCCAAATGTGGAGTATCCGGTTGCAATCGAGAGCTGTTACGCAATCAATACACAGACAAAAGAGGTAAAAGAACTAAACATCAAGCAGGAAATTGCGGAAGACCGTACAATTCCCATTATGCTTGGACAAAGTGCAACCGATCTGCTTCTCATCACGGATAGTCAAACCGATAATGTAGAGCACTATGGATTTGAATATTCTATTATAAGTAAAGAGGGATATTTAAATTCTGATGTAGCAGAATTGCGGAAAGTCTCTTTTATTGAAGATGGTTCTAATGTGTCGTAATGGTAGAACTCACCTCTCCGCGTAAAATCTACCCGCTGCCAAGCCGACTCTGGCAGGGCAAGGTAAAACTAAAGCGTCTCAGAGCAGAGTCAATACACCCCCTTGCAACAACTCCGCAACAATCCGGTGCTACCATGCGGGCAAAGCCTAAAGAGCCTGCACAAAAGAAAGCGTACATCTGCCATGCAACTGGAACTGAACAATCTGCGCAAAACCTATCTGCTACCCGCCCCGCTGCTGCACCGCCGCGGGCAGGGCAAACCGAAAACCAAACAGGCTCTGGCTG
>ENA-ORTF01002376-ORTF01002376.1-human-gut-metagenome-genome-assembly--contig:-NODE-2376-length-19204-cov-3.753407_pt1 | contig 19204 bp, 16 predicted proteins | sample MGYA00241908_ERZ509180 | MGnify/ENA primary metagenome ERZ509180 (study PRJEB26280, sample SAMEA2338814) | human gut metagenome | biome: human gut; feature: human-associated habitat; material: faeces... | reverse complement strand
AGAAAATATCTGTCTTATATTATAAGAATAATTATAAAAATATAAGGCAGATATTTTATTTAGTGTACTGTATCAATGATTTTCAGTTAAATAACGTAGATTGAAATTTATATAAGCTATTTGGCGAAATATCAATGATAACACACTGGGAGGGAGGAATTATTATGAGTATGAGATTAAAAAAATTATTAGCATTATCACTAAGTATTTCTGTCGCTGCAACAGGTTTATTTAACGACATAGGAGTAAAAAATGCAGATGCAGCAGTGGTGGCAAAGCAGAATAAAAACAGTCGGTATATAAATTTTGGAGGAAAAGGTACATTAAAAATAGGCAGTAAAGCAAAGGGAATAGTCGAAAATAATGCTTATTTTTTTAATAACCATATTTCTTCAGTAAAAGTTTCAAAAAAGAATAAATATTTAAAAGCACAAGATGGAGTTTTATACAGTAAAAATATGAAAATACTGTACTATTATCCGGCAATGAAACAAAACAAAAAATTTACTATTCCATCAACAGTGACAAGGGTAGTAAGATATGCATTTGCAAATAACAATTTTCTTGAGCAGTTAAACATGGGAAAAAATGTAAAATATGTGGGTACCAAAGCATTTTCAGAGTGCAGCAGATTAAAAAATATTACATGGAAATGCAAGGCACAGACTATACCTGCCGGATGTTTTGAAAAGTGCCATAGTCTGAAAAAAATTAAACTTGGGGATAATGTGAAAAACATTAAGACAGGAGCATTTAAGCAGTGCAGCAGTCTGAACAGGATTTACATTCCAAGAGGTGTAAGTGAAATAGAGGATTATGCGTTTAGCGGTGCCGGAAAGGAATTTTTTGTAGCAGGAAACAATATAGATTATTCATCTAATAAAGGTGTATTGTTTACAAAAGATATGTCAGGGCTGGTTGCATATCCCGGCACAAAACAGGGCAGATATATATTACCTGATACGATTGACGATATTTGTGAGGGAGCATTTAGTAATAGCGTAGGATTGACAGAAATAACATTTGGAAAAAATATTTATGCTGTTGATATGGGGTGGTTTGATAAATGTGCAAATCTGAAAAGGATAAATATGCCACCGGAATTGCAGAGTGTTGATTCATATGTGGAGTATAGTGGATTAGAATCTCTTGAAAAAGTGACATTGTCTGAAAGTAATAAATATTTTTCAATATATGATGATACATTATATTCAAAAGATTACAAGACACTTTATGTAATGCCTTTTGGAAAAAGCAGCTTAGAACTTGCACCGCAGGTCGAGAGCATAGTTTATTTGGATATGATAAATGACAGATATAAAAATGTTCTGACAAAAAATTCATTTTCAGAGATAAATATATCTTCACAAAATCAATACTTTGTAACAGTTGACGGTGTTTTATATGACAAGGATATAACAAAGATAATGTTATTACCGGGTAAAATGACAAGTTATAAGATGCCAGCAACAGTCAATGATATAACAGGAATTTTAAATGGATTTTTTGGAGAGACAGAGGACAATATTGCAAATAATAGTCTTTCGGACATAAGCGTAGAAAAAGAAAATTTATTGTATGTGTCAAAAGACGGAGTATTATTTAGTAAGGACATGAATAAGCTTTATGTTTATCCGCAGGAGAAAAAAGGTAATTATACATTACCAGATGAAACGACATTGATGGATATGTTTGCATTTACAGAGGCAAGAGGACTTACCGGACTTACGATTTCTGAAAATTGTGACAGGATTTATATGGATATATCGGGATGTGCGGCTCTTAAAAAGATTACGGTGAAAGATGGTGTAGATACATTCAGGATAAAAGCGGCGGAAACACTTAATATAAGCAGTTTAAAACTTGGAAAAGATGTTTCGGATATTTGTTTACAGGGGAACTTGAACAAGGCTCATAATACGGTTATATCATCGGCTGCAAAAGGGAAAGATGCGGTTGAAGTATTAACGGGAATACAGGCGGCAGCGGGAGAAGGTGATGAGGAAATTGAATTTTTGACATTTAAAGATATGAGCAGGTATGTTGAATTTATGGGATATAGATTTAAATAAAGTTTGAAAAATAAGCCATTTTGAGTATATCAAGATGGCTTATTCTTTACATAAATATGTCCAAATGTTAGAATGTAGCTAAACAAAATGAGTTTTTTGTTTGTGTTATCGGTAGGCAGCAGAGCGGATTGCGAATAGCTGCTTAATTGTATTAAGAAAACATTACATTGGACAATGGCAGGGATTTACAGTGACAATAACAAAATAACAGGAGGATGGATATGGCAAGAACGGTAAGTATAGGAACTCAGGACTTTGAGAAAATGATACAGAGAAACTGTTTTTATGTAGACAAAACAGGTTTTATAAAAGAATGGTGGGAGAGTGAAGATGAGGTTACACTTATAACAAGACCACGCCGTTTTGGAAAAACATTAAACATGAGTATGCTGAACTGTTTTTTTTCAAATAAATATGCGGACAGAGGGGAATTATTTGAGAAACTTGAGATATGGAAAGATGGGAAATATCGTGAAATACAGGGAACATATCCAGTGATATTTATGAGTTTTGCTGAGATAAAACAAAATAATTATAATGATGCGGTTGAGAAAATTAAGAGAATAATATGTGAGGTGTGTCAGCAGTTTGATTTTTTGAAAAACTGGGATGGATTAACAGAAACAGAAAAGAAAAACATAAGTAATATCAGTTATGATATGAGTGATGTTATGGCACAGGATTTAATAAAAAATATGTCAAATTATCTCAGCCGATATTATGGAAAAAAGGTTATAATTCTTCTTGATGAATACGATACACCTATGCAGGAGGCATATGTAAATGGATACTGGGAAGAACTTGTTGCATTTACAAGAAGCCTTTTTAATTCAACATTTAAGACAAATCCGTATTTAGAGCGAGCGATAATGACCGGAATTACTAGAGTGTCTAAGGAGAGCATTTTTTCAGATTTAAATAATCTTAAAGTAATTACTGTCACCAATGAGGAATATTCAAAATGTTTTGGGTTTACGGAAAAGGAAGTGTTTGATGCACTTGATGAGCAGGGGATTTCAGGTGAAAAAGAGAAAGTAAAGTTATGGTATGATGGATTTACATTTGGAAAAAGTAAAGATATTTATAATCCGTGGTCAATAATTAACTTTCTTGATGAGAAAAATTATAAAACATACTGGGCGGATTCAAGTTCAAACGGTTTGATAAACAGCTTAGTGAAAACAGGCAGTTCATATATAAAAATGATGATGGAAACGCTTCTAAAAGGAGAAACAATAGATGTACCGATAGATGAGCAGATAGTATTTTCGCAGCTTGATTATTCGGAAGATGCAGTGTGGAGTCTTATGCTTGCGAGCGGTTATCTTAAGGTTATATCATCAGATAAACTTACAGGTGACCGTACAAAATCGGTAATGTATAAACTCGCACTCACAAATTTTGAGATAAAGCTAATGTTTGAGGATATGATACTCCGCTGGTTCAGTCCTGCAAAAAATGAGACAAATGAATTTATAAAAGCTCTCATATGTGGAGATATAGAAAGTATGAATGCTTATATGAACAAAGTAGCATTAAAAACTATTAGTTATTTTGACACGGGAAATGTACCATCAGACGAAGAGCCTGAGCGTTTTTTCCACGGTTTTGTTTTAGGACTTATGGTAGACCAGTCAGAAAACTATATCATAACCTCAAACCGTGAGAGCGGTTTCGGACGCTATGACATAATGCTTGAACCAAAAGACAAACAGAGTCAAAAATATCCGGGAATAGTTATAGAATTTAAAGTGATAAATCCAAGAAAAGAGAACTCACTTGAAGAAACTGTCGAAGCTGCACTAAAACAGATAGAAGAAAAGAATTATGATGCAGAACTGATAAACCGTGGAGTAAACAAGGAAAACATACATCATTACGGTTTTGCGTTTAAAAGTAAAGAGGTGTTGATAGATGGTAGGTAGATATTTTCGGAACCGAAAATATCGTAAGAAAAAGTTTCGTGTGAGGATTTTGGCAATTAAGGATGCGAAGCATTGCCAAAATCTGTTGCAGTTTGTTTTTTAAACTGCGACAAGGAAGTTTTGACGGACATTAGATAACTTGACATTTGTAAAATAAAAATATTAAAAATGAAGATAATTCAGACAGCACATATGAGGGAAAATGCTGTCTGAATTATTTTCATTGTAAGTGTGAAGAACTATCAATTAAAATATTAAATACAGTCATCATCGTTAATTGTGAGAGGAAGTACAATATTAATCTTAAAGATATTTCTAGATGTTTCAATCTTCATAAAACCTCCTGCATTTTCAACTATGTTATTAATTCGGTTCAAACCAAGACCATGTTCTGTATGCTCTTTTTTTGTGGTAAGAAAATTACCATTTTTAATGTTGAAAATATTGTTACAAGTATTTTCGGAGTGAATTATAAGTGACTCACGATATGGCTTTATAATAAGTTGTATATAGTTAGGAACATTATCTTGGGTGATTTTTTGACAGGCTTCAAGTGCATTTGAACAAATATTACCCAGTAAGGAGCAAATTTCAACATCAGTTAAAGGCAGAGCTTGTGGAAGATGCAGCATATGCTCAAATTTAATATTATTTATATGTGCCTTGTGAATATAAAAAGTTACAATGCTGTCAATAACAATATTTCCAGTACTGATAAGCTGATGGGAAACTTCAATCTTGGCATTATATTCATTTAAATATTCAAGAAGTTTATCATATTTTTTTTCCCTAACCATTTGTGTTATAACTGTAAGATGACTAGAGAGGTCGTGTTTCATAAAACGAAGTTCTTTCGTCTGTTCGACTATATTTTGAAAGTTATTTTTTTCAATGGCATAAAGCTGTTGTTCTTCTTTTAACTTAATATTATAGTTCCTTGATTTACCAAGTTGGTAAATGAAGATGAGAAGTACAATATAAGTAGCTAAGAAAATAAAACAAAAATTTGAAAGTCGATTTGAAAGTGCATTATTATCCGGACGAAGTTTTATGGATTCGGTTAATACAAATTCACCCATAAAAATATATATGGCAGATAAAGAGACAAAAATTATTTTTTCATATATATTTAAAAAAATATCAGAATTGTTTATATGACATATCAGTATAATAAAAAAGGAGAACAGTATTATATATGTAAGTGTTATGCTATAGCGAAGATTTCCACCAAACATTAATTGTTTTGGGGTAATATTAAAGAATATATAAGGTATATTTATGGATAAAGTATCAGTGAAAAGAGTAAGTAATGTATATACGATATTCCAAAAAAATAACTTAATAAAATCAGTATCATATATAAAATGACAGATAATAAACTGAACAATAAAAGTAATAAGCAAAGTGTATATTACAGATGGATTGAAACTGTTTAAAACAAATAAAAAAGCTGAAAGTCCGGCGGTGCTTAATGTTATAAATAATTTTTTGTTAATATTAAGCTTATATTCCGCTTTGGAGTTCATTAAATAGAAAAATAAAATGTATTCTGCGAAATCAATAATATATTCCCAAATGTATGATAAATAATTTGTCATTTTGCAACCTCCGTATTGTTATTCTGGTATTTTATTTGTTTTTTTCTTAAAAAAATTTCTATGATTGCAAGAAGATATACACTTATGATTGTATAAATAATAAGTGATGATAAGCTGGTAAATTTATAAAAATTAAAAATAACAGATATTATAATCCCAGATATAAAAAATACTAATGCAAAAATTTTATGAAATTTTTTTTGAGTATTATTTAAAAGAATATTCTGTTTTGAAGAAATAGGTGCATATTTAAGTATAAAAGGAAGAACAAATATAACAGTTATAAAAGTGGTTTTGTATGTATTATTACAATTTATGCTAAGCAGAATTGTCAGTGTACAGGTGATTATGCTGAGGGTAATACATAAAAAATGTGTAGGTGCATGAAAGCCGCCAAAATATTTTCGCAAGATTGAAAAATATATAATCCATATGATATACAATATTATATGATGTGAGATTATGCCAAGCATTAATATAAATATGGTTGTAATAAGTGTGTTTAATATACATTCAAGTCCATAACTTAAAACATCAATATCATATGTATCGTCTTTAAGTAATTTGTAAATTTTGGTTGATAGCACTGTTGATAATTTTTTTAACATTTATATTCCACCTCCCATAATATAAGTTAAATAACTGTTTTTTAGTGTGGTTAAATATTTCCTGCCTATAGTCTGGAGTTTCTTATTTGACAGAAAAATTGTATTTTTTTCTATCTTTGTAATATGACTAAGATTGACAATGCAGGTTTTATGACAGCGAACAAATGATTTTGGCAGAGTATCTGCGATTGTTTCAAGTGAACTGCGGTCAGTATATGTATCGTTTGATGTCATTATATTTATTTCGTGAAGATTACTTGTTATAGTTATTATATTTGCATAAGGTATGCTTACTATTGATTGTCGGTTTTTAAATACATATTGTTTATCTGAGTATTTTTCAATCAGAGAATTTAATACAGGATATAACTTATCAGTTTGTATCGGTTTGAGCAGAAAATTAAAAGCATTTACATTGTAACCCTCAAAAACATATTCCTGATAGGATGTTATAAAAATAATATCGTTATCAAAACCTGAAAGTCGGAGTTTTTTTGCAATATCCATTCCTGTAATAGCTGAAGGAACATCAGGTTGTAATTGAATATCCATAAAGATTACATCATAATAAGTATATTTCGTATTGCCTGAAAAAAGATTTTCTGCTGAATGAAATACATCAATATTAAAATTATGAGAGTTTTTATCCGCCCAAATTAATATTAAATTTTTTAATTGATTTGCAAATAATATATTATCTTCTAATATAGCTGCATTTATTATCATTTTGAGTACCATCCTGTTTTTATTAAAAAATGTATTCTTTTTTTAAAAAAGTAAGTATAATTTGTAATTAAAATGTCGTTTGTGCTGTTTCAGATACCGTTTGTGCATAGGCATATTGAAAAAAATATCAAATTATGTAATATAAATTATATATTACATAGATGGAAATAGTCAATGTAATAAATTTATTTGAGAGGAGTCAAGTGTATGAAAAAGGCTAATGAGACAGTATGTAGATTTTTGGCAAATTTAATTGTACATACGGCTGAAAAAAAAGCACATTCAGCTTGCCATGGTTATATGTATGAACCAAATGTGCCAAAAAAGCTTCTTGAACAAAGTAAGAAAAAATAGAAAGTGAGGAGAAATGGATATGAAGAAATACAGTTTAGTGAAAAAAGGAGCCGCTTTAGCAGTTGCGGCAGCAGTGACTCTGAGTGCAGGAAATGTGGCTTTGGCAGATTCATATAGTGATGATTTTACTATTGAAAAGAATAACTATGTAGAGGTCTTGAAGAATTCTAAAATCAACAAGTCAAGTGCGTCAGGTACGGCTGCAAAATTTACGTGTAACATGAAAGTATCAGGAAGTGATACATTAAGTTTTTATGTAATAAACAAAAATAATCACATTGTATCATCTAAAGCGGCAGTATTTAGTAATACAGCAGCAGGAACAACGAAAACTGCACCTTATAGGGAAGGAAAAGGGCTTAAGGGTAATCCGTTTTATTTCAGATGTTCTTTAGATTTTCATTCTGCATCGTCAAGTATGAAAGTGAGATATAAATTCGTTCCGTGATTATCATGTGTATTAAAAAAATAGTATAAATATACAAGTCAAAAAGATATGTACAATAATTGTATATATCTTTTTGGCAGTTATTTAGCACTGTCAGGGAAGTTTCACGCTTCTATTGCGTAGAGCAATAAGTGGCGGGGGAAGACTTGCTGACATAAAATTTATCTAGCAGAGAGGGATGTCCAATGAAAAAATTTAAACAAATATTATGTATCATATGTGTATTAAGTTTGTTGACAGGCTGTGGCGGCAAACAAAATAAGACAGAGAAAAAAACATACAGACAGGAACTGAGCGAAGAAGAAATGTCAAACGGTCATGCTTCGTTTGATATTGATGATAAATTTAAGGTTGATGCTGATTTAACAAAACCGGAAGTATATAAGGATGGAATGAAGTCCTATTATATGAACCAGTATAAAGAAAAAATAAAAGGTACATCAAAGAAGTTTACTGATAACCCGACTGTTTTTAACAGGACACAAAAGGAAATGGAGAAAACTTTAAACAAACTTATACCGGGAAAGCTTTCATGGAAAAGAATTAATAGAAAATATAAAAATGATCCATATATAGAAGGAGCATATAAATCTGATGATGGTGATAAATATAAAATGCGTATAGTATGGGATACTTATGATGATGTAACAGGAAACAGCGATACATATTTTTGTCCAAGTTTTTATATGCGGAGTGAAAAAAGTGATAAAGAGCATATAACAGCCTTAAAGGTTGGAAAGGATGAAGATATTGACGGCATAAAGACCGATTATACTGATAAGATTGAAAAAAATGTCGGTGCTTATAAAAAAGCAGTTGAGGAGCTTATAGGGAGAAAGATAAATGATGAATACAGGATGTATTCATTAAATGCTAAATCTGCTAAGATTATTAATGATGTTAGGAGTATAGGGCTTAAATATAATGGAAAACAGTATGATTTGCTCGCATTTTATAAGGATGTTGATAATCTTAAGTTTTTAGATATTGATCCCGGTTATCAGGTAAAAGCGGATGAGAAACCTGATAAATGGGCAAAGACGACAAGTGCCGGTAATGATAAGTTGAGCTCAATGTGGGAGACACCTGTATATCTTGTATTTTGCGAAGGGAAGCTTGAGTATATAGAAGCTGATTCTTTTAGAGAGACGGACAGGATATATAAAAATACACAGAAGATTATTCCGCCAAATAAACCATTAAAAGAGGTTATTAAATTTTATGAGAAAAAATTGCTTGTAGAAGAGGTTAAGATTAAATCTATAGAGCTACAGTATGTTGCTTACTATGCAAGTGACAGTTCAAAAACTGTAAAGCCGATAATTACACCTGCGTGGGTGGTAGGAGTTTATGATAATGATGAATCAATAGAGAGAATTGCATATTTTTGTTATGACGGATATACAGGGGAGTGTTATGGAAATGAAATTATATCATGGTAAAAAAATTATGGAATGGCGGAGGTGGTTTATATCACCGGTATTCGTCGTCATAGTTATATTGTGTGGAACTATAACGATGCTTGATGTATGTTCAAGTGATCTGTTTTTATCTGATTTAAAAACAGGATATAGAGATAATGTGATATATTACTATCTTTTGAATATTGGGATGTTCTGTGTTGCCGGATACTGCCTTGCAGCGTGTACGGGAGCTGTTTTGTATGCGGCTGATTACGAGGAAAACTCGGTATATATGCGTATAAACAGGATGGGAGTAAACAGATATGTGATCTCCAAGGTGATGCAGACGATTACAGGTGCATTTGTATGTGGTTTTGCGGCAATATTAATCTGTTTTTTGGAGATAGCCGTATTTTATCATGCACCATTGTTTCCGAAGAGTGCAGAGGAATTAATGGGAACAACAGATAATTTGCTGCTTCATGCGGGAAGATATAAAGAATATATTTTTACATTGGCAGTTATATCAGGTCTGTGTTATGCGTTTTATTCACTTATGACATTATTTATTTCAATATTTGTGCCAAATAAAAAGCTTGTCATAGCATTTCCAATGATACTCTGGTTTATATTTCAGTATATATGGGTAAAGATTCCTTTTCTGCCGTCATTTATGACACCGTCTTTAATATTTGATCCCACGAGACAGTTTGGGGATTTGTATAATCTGTCACCGTATATCACTGTATTGATAATTTTTGCAGAAATATCTGTAATAGCGGTTGTCATAGCTTTGGTCTTTCGTTTTAAACTCAGACGGAGCGGTGTTTTTGGAGGTGTGGAGGATGAATAAAATGAAAAAGGTATTTAAGGTTGCCATTTATGAATTAAAACTTATGTGTTTTTCATCAAAGTTCCTGATATTGTCGGTTTTGGCTTTTATTATAATGGATGTTACAGTAAGAGGATACAGAATGTTTTCACACGATTATAACCTGCCTATAGCACCGGCTGTGCTGCCGTTTTATTTTGCCGATGTGAGTTACGGAAATATAGAAATACTCTTTCTTTTGCTCTGGTTTAGTGATGTGCCGATGAAACAGAGGGTGCAGAACCAGATATTACAAAGATGCGGTATGCCGTGCTTTGCACTTGGACATCTGTTTTCGATAGTATTTGCAACAATAGTTTTTGTGCTGGAACAGTTTGTATTTTCAGTTTTGCTGTGTGGGACAAATCTTACATTTACAAGCTGGGGAAAAGTATGGGGAAGTGCAGCCGCAGGAACGGTAAAAAAACTTGGATATTCAAGTGGCTTTGTAATATCGAAAAATGTATTTCAAAATTATACGGTACCGCAGGCATTGCTGTTTTCAATGACGATATTTTTGCTGATGGGGATATGTTATGGAATGGTAGAATTTCTGCTGAACGGTCTGCAGAAAGGAAAACTTGGAACAGTGGTATTGTCGGTATGGAGCGTTGCGTGGATATTTTTAAAGACGAACACAACAGATTTTATACGCTCGTTTATGAAATATGCACCACAGGGCTGGTATAATCTTGGAAGAAACAATATAAGTGCATCAAAGAGTATAATCAGTGGTCTTTTTGTGGGTGTAGTGGTTTTGTTTATTGTAAATTTTGTGCTTGTAATGCAGAAGAAACTTGAACTGGTGAAATAATGGAGGAGAGCAAAATGGAAGATAAGATAGTGGTGAAGAATGTTTCTAAAATGTTTGGGAAAGAAAAGGTGCTTGATAATGTGAGCCTGATGGTTAAAAAGGGAAGTATAGTAGGGATTGTTGGAAGAAACGGGAGCGGAAAAACTGTTCTTTTTAAGCTGATTTGTGGTTTTTACAGTGCAAGTGATGGGGAGATAATAGTTGACGGAAAGAAGCTTACAAAGAGTCATTCGACACCTGAAAATATAGGGAGCATCATAGAAACACCGGGATTTTTGGGAAGTTATTCAGGTTACAGAAATCTTAAATTTCTTGCCGATATAAGAAACAGGATTGGGAAAAAGGAGATATGCGAAGCAATAGAGATGGTCGGACTTGACCCAAAAAGCAGAAAACATGTCAGGAAATATTCGCTGGGAATGAGACAGCGTCTCGGACTTGCCCAGACATTTATGGAGGGGCAGGACATACTGATACTTGATGAGCCGATGAACGGACTTGACAATCAGGGCGTAGCCGATATGAGAAAACTGTTTCTGAAACTGAAAGAACAGGGGAGGACGATGCTTGTTGCAAGCCACAACAGGGAAGATATTGATGTGTTGTGTGATGAAGTCTATGAGATGGATCACGGGATACTGACAACAGAGAGAAAGTAGTGGAAAAAGCCATTTTGAGAATATCAAGATGGCTTATTCTTTACAGAAATATGTCCAAATGTTAGAATGTTGCTAAATAATAGTAACAGTTCAGCCATAAAAAGATACTTAACAATACAATGAGCTTGTTCATTGTATTGTTAAGTACCTTTTTATGGTAGAATAGCCTTTCATTTCTGAAATGAAATAAACATAAGCTGCATAGCAGCGACTGACAGCTTGCTGGCAGGTTTATGAATGTAAGAAATGCAAGGCTGAACTGTTACATATAGAAGGATAGAAAGATAAAATGTGCATTTTGTACTGTCCGGAGAGGAGGCTGATATGGCAGAGGGAAAGATTTTAATGGTCGATGATGACAAGGAAATAGCGGACCTGGTAGAAATACATTTAAAGGGTGAGGGCTATCAGGTTTATAAAGCGTATAATGGGAAAGAAGCTTTGGAAATATTTGACGCAGAAGAGATTGATCTTGCTATTCTTGACATAATGATGCCCGGAATGGATGGAAATGAGGTTTGTGCAAAGATAAGACAGACAAGCACGATTCCAATAATTATGTTGAGTGCAAAAGACAGTGAGAGTGATAAAGTATCGGGACTTGTAAATGGTGCTGATGATTATGTCACTAAACCGTTTAATACGAGTGAACTTATAGCAAGGGTCAATTCGCAGCTTAGAAGATACCACAGCTTCGGAGGAGTAGAATCTAAAACATCAGATGTTGTGAATATAGAAAATTTATGGATGGACAAGAGTCTACATGAGGTTAAAGCATATGGAAATCCGGTCAAACTTACACCGATTGAGTTTGATATACTTTTTCTTATGGCTTCACATCCAAACAAAGTTTTTTCTACAGATGAGATTTTTGAGCGTGTCTGGAAAGAAAAAAGTTTTGAAATGAGCAACACGGTGATGGTTCACATTAGGAGACTCAGAGAAAAGATAGAGTCGGGTTCGGATAAAAGTAAGATAATAAAAACAGTTTGGGGAGTTGGATATAAAATTGAAGCATAGTTTATTCAAAAGCCTTAGGGCTGAGTTGATATTTTATGTAGCAGTAAGTATGTTTTTGTCCGTTATTACTGAATTTGCGTGTGGTGTGGGACTTTACATACTGAGTACGGCACTTGGTATTTCATACAGAGGTTATGGCAGGAGTGATATGAACATTGTCGGAAGAAAGGCTGGGGAACATATTCCTAAGACAAACTTTTTCACTTATCAGGCTATAAGAAGATGGGATAAAACCACACTTATATTTGTAATGTTTGTTATATTGTTTTTCCTATTCTTGTTTTTTGTAATGTATTTTATGCTCATAACAAAAAATCTAACGGCTGATATAGGGTATATATCGGGAAGTATAGCACATATGGCATTTTCGGAGGGAGCAGAAAAAATAGAGGTGAGGAGACAGGACGAGATAGGAGAGATTGCTATTCAGGTAAACAGGATGTCTGAAAAAATAGATACTCTTATGAGGTCAGAGAGAGATGTACTTCAGGCAAACAAAGATATGATAACCTGTGTTGCACATGATCTGCGTACCCCTCTTACATCTGTTATAGGTTATCTTCAGTTAGCGGCAGACATGGAAAAGTTCAGTGAACAGGAAAGACATAAATATGCCGAGATAGCTATGCGCAAGGCTAACAGGCTTCAGGGACTTATAGAGGAACTGTTCAGCTACACTAAACTTATGAGTGGAGAGATAACACTTCATAAAAGTGAGATTGACATAGTCAAGCTTGTAGAACAGATGGTTGAGGAATTTTATCCTCAGTTTTGTGAAAATAATCTGGAGTATGAGCTTTCACAGAATGTTTCAAGCTGCATTATCAATGCCGACGGAGAACTTATGGCAAGAGCCATGCAAAATCTTATAAGCAATGCAATAAAGTATGGTAAGGATGGGAAAAGAGTATTCGTCGAAGTTGAAAAGTTTGAAAAAGAAATTCAGGTACGAGTGACCAATTTTGGACTTATTATACCTAAAGAAAGTCTTGAACGCATATTTGAAAGATTTTACAGGGTGGAGGATTCGCGTTCAATGCAGACCGGAGGTACGGGACTTGGTCTAAATATTGCAAGACAGATAGTAGTATTACATGGTGGGATGATTAAGGTTGAAAGTGATATTGATGGAACTATTTTTACAATAGCACTTCCCTTGGAAAAAGCAGAAAAAGATAAAGAGAGATTAGTGAATATTACAGAGTAGGTAAAAAATGAAATCAAAATATAAATTATCGGGATTAGGGATAATTATCATTATAATAATGCTGATATTTTTAAATCCTTGCATATACAGAGCAAAGGCAGCAGACACGGTCAGATTAAAAAACGGAGCTATGGAAATCAGTTCTAAGCGGCTTTCTGCACAGATTTCTTTTGGATATAAAGGCAATACAAAATATGGAAAGCGCATGAAAGTATGTGCTGTTATAAATAATAAAAGAATATTTTTTTCAGGCAAATTCAGAATAACATATAAGACAGGAAAAAACGGTGGTCTTAAGATGATTCAGAAGTCATTCAACGTTGAAGGAGGGGAGAGCAGGAGAGTTCAGTTTGCTATTCCGTTACTTTCAGAAAGTCAGGAATATATAGTTTCGGTGTGTGATAGTTCAGGTAAGATTTGTCTGAAAGCCAATACCGTCGTTAATGCCGATACAGACACCACGGGAATTTATGTCGGGGTGTTGTCTGATACACCGGCAAAACTCGGTTATATGGCTGATTGTCTGGGAAGTTCAGAAAAATATGGAATGTCAGACAATGGAGTTACTGGAAAAGTATTTGAGATGAATGCGAGTGATTTTGAGCAGGAAGACATTCTTGATACAGTTGATATAGTCGTCATAGATAATTATAATACAGGCAAATTCAGTAATGCTAATATAAAAGTATTAAAACGCTGGGTTGATAAAGGTGGAACGCTTGTTGTTGGAACAGGCAGCAATTACCAGAAAGAGTTTGAAAAACTTCACAGTACACTGCTTAGGGGATATATAGGCAGGACAAAACGCATAGTTACTGATTTTGGATGGAATGAAGATAACAATTCGACGATGAAATTTAGTTTTGAAAGTTCGGTGCCCTCTCAGATAGAAATGGATATTGTGGAACTTAATCTAAAGGAGGATGATGTTCTGATTAAAGACAACGATAACAAACTTATGGTGTCCAAGAACTACGGTGAAGGAAGTATAATCGTAGCTGAATTTTCATTTAATCTGAAAAAAAGTCTTTGGAATAGTTATGGTAAGGCTGTTATGACCACAATAGAGGAAAATCTAAGCGAAGGAACAAAGAAAAAGATGCTTCTTCAAAATGAAATTGTTTCACCTGAAGAAGCAGGTTATTCATTTCTTGATGAAGCATTAAAAATAAATGAAAATGATGTTCTGCCAAATATGGTTTTATATGGGTGTATTCTTGGTGTATATATTACTATCGTGGGACCGGGACTTTATCTAATATTTAAGAGAAGAAAAAGAAGAAGCCGTCTGTGGATTGCCGTACCGGTTCTGGCAATTGCATTTTCAGCTATTATTTATATAGTGGGAACGAGTACGAGAATACAAAGACCGTACATAAATTATCTGTCGCAGATAGTCTTAAGTGACGGACAGATTTCAAAAACAAAGGATATGACTACTTTGTTTAGTGTGACCGGAGTTTCAAATGATTCATTCAGTGCGGATATTGCCGGAAAATGTAATGTTATACCTAAAGAAAGTGATGAATATACGGGAAAAGAAGAAATTGGAAATATAGACATAAATGACTATGATTATGGTGTTGATTATGGACAGAATAAAACAAAACTGATAATGAACAAAATGTCCTCATTTCAGAGTGCCAATTTTGTTATGAAACAGAAAGTTAAAAATTCCGGAAATATTATCATAAAAGTATCAGAGGAGGATATGCAGCTTGTCGGAAAAATGACCAATACGCTGGGATATGACTTAAACAACTGTATGATCTACTATCAGGGAAATCTTCTATATATAGGTGATATAAAAAAGGATGAAACTATAGATGTAGAAAAGATTGCAAGGTCATCAACATACAATAAGTCTGAATATGGTGACTCAGATGAAGCCATGATAGAAAGTGTCATGGGAGGAACAATGTATTCAAGCGGCGTAGCAGCAAGTCTTAAGAGAAAAATTGGTGTTGTTGAGGAATATCTTGAAGATAATTCCAATGCAAAGGCATGGTTTTACGGATTTGTTCAGGAGGGACATGAAGAGACTTTTACTGATAAATTTGATTATGACAAGTATGGTGTGACAGGTGTTTGTAAAAATTTCAGCATGACCGAAAAGATTGATGGTTATGATGTTATAGATAACCTTGAAACATATGCATCTGAATATAACAGTGAATACACTAACGGTTATGATGTGTATCAGGGTGCTCCGGAACGATTTGCGGTTACATACAGATTTCCTAAAAATTTCATGCTGAAGGAGTTAGTATATTCAAAGCAGACAAGTTCAGGTGCAGAGTTCTCAACTAAAAAATTAAAGTATGCTGACTATGGATTTTATGGTGTTGTCAGCATCAAAAATAAAGAAACAAATAAATATGAAAAGCTTTTTAGCTCAGGAAAAGAAACAAAGATAATTAACATGAGTGATTATCTTGATGCGGACGGTTCGCTCACTCTTTATTATTCGGTCGAGTATATAAGTTCAAAAGAACTTGGAAATCTCTGTCTTCCGGAAGTCAAACTTGCAGGAAACTATGAAAAAGAAACAAATGAGATTTATTTTACAAGCGGAAACGGATTGACATCAGTGATATTGAATGGTAAGTAATGAAAAGAGCAAAAAATGAAACGAGGAATGTTTTATGGTAGAGGTAGAAGACTTATATAAAAAATACGGTGAGTTTACGGCAGTTGACCATCTGAATCTTACGGTTGCAGATGGTGAGGTGTTAGGCTTTGTAGGACCAAATGGTGCAGGAAAAACTACTACTATGAAAATTATGGCAGGACTTGTTCAGGCGGATGGTGGCAGTGTAAAAATATCAGGTATTGATGCATTAAAGGAAAGCCGGATGATAAAAAGAATTATAGGATATATGCCTGATTTTTTTGGAGTCTATGATAATCTTAAAGTTATGGAATATATGGAATTTTACGCTTCAATTTATGGTATAACAGGAAGTAAAGCTGAAAAACTATGTAGAAAGCTTATGGAGCTGGTAGACCTTACAGACAAATCGGAGTTTCTAGTGGATGAGCTATCGCGTGGTATGAAACAGAGACTTTGTCTTGCCAGATGTCTTGTACATGATCCGAAACTTCTAATACTTGACGAACCCGCTTCCGGACTTGACCCGCGTGCCAGACACGGGATACAGAAGATTATAAAAAGATTGAAGGAAGAAAAAAAGACAATAATAATAAGCTCGCACATATTACAGGAACTTTCAGAACTGTGTACATCTGTTGGAGTGATAGACCACGGGAAAATGGTGGTGAGAGGTACGGTTGATGAGATAATGCTTCATTTAAATGCATCAAATCCCATACAGATTCACATAAATGATGGAGTACAAAAGGCGATAAATGTCTTAAAGAATGAAAGTAAGGTGAAAAATATATCAATATCTGATAAGGATATATCTATTGGATTTTTAGGTTCAGAAGATGATGAAGCGGAACTCTTAAAAAAACTTATATCAAATGGTATAAAGTTATCTTCGTTTGCAAGACAATCGGGAAACCTTGAGGGGATATTTATGAAAGCGACGGAAAAAAGGGAGGTGCTAGGTGATGAGGATAAGGATAAATCCGGTATATGGTAAAGAACTGAAAATGAAGGTGCGTTCGGTAAAGTTTGCACTTACCATATTTCTTTTTAATATGATGCTTGGGATAGTTGCAATTACAGGGTTTGAAGTAATGTTTAATATGCATCTTAATCCATATGTTGATTACTCCGGGGCAGCTAAAGTATTTTACATACTGGTAAGCATGGAAATTCTTACTGTTATGTTTCTTATTCCGTCATTTACAGCCGGAAGCATAGCCGGAGAGCGTGAAAAACAGACGCTTGATATTTTACTTACGACAACACTTACGCCGGGTGAGATTATTATGGGAAAGCTTATGTCATCAATAAGTATGGTTTTTCTGCTTGTGGTATCAAGTCTTCCAATCATATCAATAGTCTTTACCATAGGTGGTATAGGAATGGAAGATATGCTTATGTTTATGTTAGAGATATTGATAATATCATTTTTTATCGGAAGTATGGGGATGCTCGCATCTACCATGCTGAAAAAAACGGTTCAGGCTACAGTGTGTTCATTTGCACAGATAGTGCTTGTCTGTGGTGGAACGGTAGTTGTAGTCATAGTCGCATACATAGCAGCAAAATTGTATTATTATAATTGTATGGGTGCTGTCGGAAGTATGCCTGATGTGAGTTCGGTTTTGTTTATACTTTTGATTAATCCGGCATTTACAATTGTTCAGATGACAGCAAAGCATTGTGAGTCCATATCTGTCATTTCAAAAGCAGCCGGTATGCTCAATGGCTCGATGCCTTCAACAATCGTTGACAATTGGTTTAGGTTAAGTATGATATCACAGATGATAGTAACTGTTATATTGCTGAGAATATCTGCAATTCTTTTAAAACCCACAAGAAAAAAGAAAACAGTATCTTAACATACAATAGCTAAGGTGCTATACTTAATTAGATAACGGATGAACAATAATGTGATTATCGTTATTGTATAAAAGTTAATTATTGCATTAAAATGAGTGCAATGGCAGAAAAGCAGGAGGGTTAAAATGAGTGCAGAGACAGATAGTAATAAGATAGAGCATAAAGAACATTTTCACGGAAGTGACCTTGAAAAAATAGAAAAGATATATGGCATAAAAAAAGAGGATATAACAAGTTTCTCGGCAAATGTAAATCCGCTAGGGATTTCATATAAATTAAAAAAAGAACTTGCATCTCATATAGATGCCATCACATCATATCCTGACAGAGAGTACACATCTCTTAGAAAGTGTATAGCAAAGTACGCCGGGACAGACTACACAAGCGTACTTGTGGGAAATGGTTCTACGGAACTTATCTCGCTTGTTATTCAGATAAAGAAGCCGTCAAAGGCACTTATTGTAGGACCGACATATTCAGAGTATGAACATGAGGTTGCACTTGGCGGAGGTCGTTCACATTATTTCAGACTGAGGGAAAAAGATAATTTTAAATTGGATATAGAGGGACTTGAAAATGCACTTACAAGTGATATAGACCTGCTTGTGATATGCAATCCAAATAACCCTACATCTTCTCAGATAGACAGAAGTTCAATGCGGCGAATACTTGATGCCTGTAAAGAAAAAGGTATATTTGTTATGGTGGATGAAACATATGTTGAGTTTTCAGAGGATACATCAAAGATAACATCTATACCACTTACGGAATATTACAATAATATCATTATCCTGCGTGGAATATCAAAGTTCTTTGCAGCACCGGGATTAAGGCTTGGATATGCGGTATGTGGAAATCATGAACTCCTAAAGGAAATTGACAGCAGAAAAAATCCCTGGACTATAAATTCACTTGCAGCAATAGCCGGAGAGATAATGTTTAAAGATACTGATTATATAAATGAGACATGGAATCTTATATCATCGGAGAGAAAAAGAATATGCGGCATACTTGAAAAATGT
>ENA-ORTF01002360-ORTF01002360.1-human-gut-metagenome-genome-assembly--contig:-NODE-2360-length-19269-cov-3.312585_pt1 | contig 19269 bp, 42 predicted proteins | sample MGYA00241908_ERZ509180 | MGnify/ENA primary metagenome ERZ509180 (study PRJEB26280, sample SAMEA2338814) | human gut metagenome | biome: human gut; feature: human-associated habitat; material: faeces... | reverse complement strand
AATAAGATTAAAAAATAAGATGAAAAAGTTGAAAATATTCAAAAATGGGGAAAATTGAAAAATATGATTTTTTGTATGGATTTATATTGGTTGTGTATGGAGTTTATGGTGATGATGATAGTAGTGTTTGGAGTGAGTGGAATATGGGTAGGAATTGGTAGGATAAAGGAATAGTTCGAGAGGGTAAAAATGGGCTTTCGGGAAAGTTGTGAGTGTGTTTATGGTAAGTGGTGATTTTGGGTGGTTCTGATGAGGGGTGAAAAAGGTGGAAATTTTAGGTATGGTAAATAGGTCGGGAAAATAGGGGTGTGATAGGATGGATTGGCGGTGGATGTGAAGGAAGGGTGAAAATTAGGTGGGTGAAAATTTTGTTGATTAGGAAGGGTGGGATATGGAGTTTGTCGATAAGAAATCCGTGTTTGTGGTGATAGAGTCCCTTGCGTGGTTTTTCAGATGGTATGACTGCCCGAAAATGTAAACATGCCCCTAGTTGCATTTATGAACAAAGTGCAACTTTACAGGCGTTTTTCTTTTGTTTGCTGCCTGTACAAGCTATTTTTCATGGGGGCGTGGGGCATGTTTGAAAAATTGGGGTATAATATGGCGTTTTGTGGTATTGCAGTGAACCCAATGAAATTGAAGTGTTTTCGAGAAAATCGAAAATTTTACCATTGTAATTTGTCCGTGTATCAGATACAATACGATACTTTTCATATCATATCGTTTTTAAAGCGATACACCTATATTCCTTATACCACCTTGCATATCACATAATACAATCATATATAATATCAAATACCATTACATGTAGTATTAAATACTACGTTCAACTCTTTCCCTTTTAAAACAACCACATCATTATGTCCTTCCCACAAATACACAAATTACCTGTTTTCCAGTTTCACTTTTACCGCAGTCCCTTTACAAGCCTTCACAAGCCATTGTGAGCCTTTATAAACAATCCCGATAATACCATTACCCATTCACAAAACGCCTGATAACGCCTATTCGTTAAAAGTTTTTTCTTTTATATCGCCGTCCATTTCGTAAATTAAATTGTTTACAGCGTCAAATAAATTTCTTGAAATTGCAATTTCTACTTTTATGTATTCTACACTACCCATTGAATACACCTCTTTCAATTTATTTTATACTCCTGTCCTGTCGCTCTATCAGTGATAGTGATAGTTATATCACAGTGAATAGCTTCTATAATTTCTAGCAGCTTACTAACTTTTATATCACTATTGTTAAGCTGTTGATTAAGTGCCTGACTTGACTTTTTTAACCGTCTTGCAACACTAGCAACGCTTACATCTTGCGCTTGAATAACATTATTTATTGTGTTGATAATTTCCTGACTTGTCATATTATAGCAATCTCCTTTTTGTTTTCATTTTACAATGCGATAAAAATAATATCAATTTTTTTAAAAAAATATCAATAAAAACCTTGACAAAATAACAAGTTTAATATATAATAAAGACATAAGATAAAGATTGACATTGATAATAAATCAATCAAAATGTTGATATGATACCATAGAAAAAGCCTTCCCGTTGGCGGTATCGTAAGTAGGTGAAAACCGAAACTAATTTTTCTAAACAATTTAATAAAGGGAGGTGTACAAATGCCCTATTTCATGTTTGGTGATTGGTATATCCCAGATTGCGAAATTGCATTTCCAACGGATGCTGAAGCATGGGAATACATAGAAAGTCACTAACACAAAAGGCTCTGCCCGTTTCAAACGGGTATCCTCCCTTATTAAAAGAATAGCAGAAAAAGACACTTGTGTCAATCTGCTAAGCACCTTTACAAGTAAATTATACATACGTTCTAAGGATTTTCAAATGTCTTTTGACAAGCTGCCTCAATTCCCTTATAATCAAAAAAAGGGAGGTGATAACATGGCGGTTAGTGAAGCAAAAAAACGAGCTAATAACAAATGGGTAAAAGAAAATTATAAACGTGTAACAATCGCATTTTCACATGAGGAATACGCGCAACTTGAAAACCATTGTAAAAATAAGCAACTTTCAAAAAATAGCTTTTTGAGAGAAGCGGCTCTTGAAAAATTAGAACGTGAAAAATAATCACGTTCTTATTTTTTTTATCAAAAAAGACAATTCAGCATTGTAAAAATACACAAAAAATACAATGAAGAATTGTAAAGTATGCCAATAGACAAAGACAATGCAGTATTGTATAATAAACTTGTAAATAAGAAAAGCAAAACAAAAGCAAGACCGCCGTATCTGATAAAGTTGGATTAGTAACCGACATAATCAGGACGGACAAAAGGAAAGAACATTACTGTATTTAGGGGTTGACTGCCTGATAAAGTCGGGATTTAGTAACTAAGTAGGAATTAAAAAGCCTACTGCTATCAGTCCGCAAAACGTGAAATGCAAGTCTCATGTAAAATGATAGCTATATTCCAATGGATACCAAAAGGGAAGGTATCAAACAGGAACGAAAATAAAAGACAAGGAAACATAAAAATGCAAAGAATAAAAATCAATTTTTGAAAGAACGAAAATTGACGGATTCCCAGAAAGCAAAGACTCGACCATTACATAATTCTATAAAAAGGATTTAGGCTGTTTTTGCAATACTGGGAAACGTTCCGTTCAGGCGGCGAAGAATTTTCGTTCAAATGAGAAATTGAAAGAGAGAGAAAAAAGAATAGAAAAAGGAGTGTATGAGAATGAGAAAACAGTTTTTCGCAGATTGTACCACTTTGGACGAATTGAAAAAAGCATACCGTAAGGCATGCCTTCTCAATCATCCAGACAACGGCGGAGATACGGAAACCATGAAAGCAATCAATGCTGAATATACGGAAGTTTTTAACCTTCTGAAAAAGCAGCATAACGAAAAAGCAAAAGCAGATACCACAGGCAAAACAAGAGAAATGCACGAATGTCCTGAAGAATTTATTACAATCATTCAGGCACTTCTGAAAATGGACGGTTTAACGGTTGAGCTTTGCGGCTCGTGGGTCTGGATTGCTGGAAATACGAAACCTTATAAAGACGAATTGAAAGCAATCGGTTGTCATTGGGCTTCTAAGAAAAAAATGTGGTATTGGCGAAACGAAAAGGACAGTTGCAAGGGGACACGCAAAACAAAAACAATGGCGGAGATTAGATTTAAATACGGTTCGGAAACATATCAGTCTAACAACTTCAACTCTATTCCAGTATTTGCATAATTGAGCATAATGAAGGAGGCAGCTTATTATGATGAATAATTTTTTAATGGAAACAACATTAATGTTTGAATGGAAAACAGGCAGCCTAAACGATAACGCTGAAAAAGTATTTAAGAAAAATGGTATCACATGGGAATATAGATTTCAATCCCTGTATGCCGATTTTACAGGCATGGGAATTTTCCATAAAGTAGATTTTCAGAAAGTCAACAATGATATTTTGAAAATCTGTTTTTACTCAAATAAATGCTATACAAAATCAGGAGGTAACACGATATGACATTGACATTGAAATATGAACAAAAAGGATTTTTTGGAGGCTTTATTTATACTGAGGAAACAAAAGAGAACGCCACAAAACAGGATTTTCTCAAGGCAATGCGCCACATGAAAAAGGATTTTGATACGGCTATTGAAATTGATAATATTGTCTGTTTCTGGGATAGCACGCAAAACTTTGAATACGAAACAATAACGGTTCACGCTTATGATAGTGCTAATAGCAGAAGGGAATACGTTCAGGATTTTAACTGTTTCAAAAAAGAATGGGCGAACAAATTTGTAGAGTGAGCAGAAAATAGGGAATGAAAGAAATTGCGTTCCCTTTATTGTGCTTATTCAGCGCATGAGAAACGGACACTCAATAAAAAAGGAAAGAGGGAATACTATGAAAAATGTATGTTATGGAGTCGTGTTTGCAGCTATGCTGTTAGCAGTCAATGCGCTTGTACTGGCTTCTCTGATGGGTTTTAACAATCTGATGGAAGTTGTACAGGTTATTTAATCACAGGTAAAGAAAAAGGCATTGCATAGGATTGTAAATCTATGCTATCATGTAAAAAGGACAGGGAGGCAAACATCATGATTAAAAACGCAAAATTGGAACATTTGTTTAAACTCAGCAGCAAGGTAACACTTATTGTACCAGCTACAATCAATATTACAGAAGAAATTGATAATACTCCTTATGTGGAGGAAGTCGCAGCCCTCTTTTCTGAGTGCTTCGGAGGTGCAACCGCAGCGCAGACTTTAGGCTATTGGAAAAGCCCTACAATGGGACTTGTGAAGGAAAAAAGCACAACTGTATATGCTTACTGTGCAGAAAAAGACCTGTTAGAAAATATTGATAGAATTATCGGGAAAGCATACGATATTAAGGAACGCTTAAAACAGGATGCAGTAGCACTGGAAATCAACGGCGAAATGTATTTTATTTAAAAAGGAGGAAAACAAGATGGTAAAATTCAATGAAGATACCAAACAGTATGAATACTTTGATAAATACGGTCAGCCGATTTATAACGGAGATTATTTGTTGATGGATGGAAAATTGCAGCGCATTTACCAGACGGACAGGGACGATAAAGCCCTTGGAACGGATGCTACAAATCCGCAGTGGGTATTGACAGGACGCGCAGACCCTTGCGATTATGGCATTTATGAGCTTACATTTGAGGAAACAGAGGATAGCGTCTGCTATTCCAGAGGGTCTGGTATCGAACGGAATATTTTTACTTGTAAGCACGATAGTACACAGGTCAATATTTTAGACTTAGATTATCATATTGTTTAATAACGCAGTCATGGAAAATTCAAGCCCATAAAATCAATTTGTGGGCTTGTGTATTCCATGATGGAAGAAAAGAAACACACAGAGGAATGAAAAATAAAACTTTTCATTCCTTTTTTTTATTGCAGCAAATCATAAACGGAAACAATCACACAACCAGAGGGAGGGAATCATCATGCAGGACAAAACAGTATATCTAAATGAGGTCGCAAGGGAATGTCTGGCAGAGCTTGATGCTTTAGATATCCACTATGGAAAAATTCAGGCGTTTACAGTAAATACAAGGTCTTTGAGAAGATGGGGTCAGTGCAGATATCGGAATGGCAGCTATACCATCAATGTCTCTTATAGACTGCTAGAAGAATCCGTTCCAAAGGAAGTCTTAAAACAGACCGTATTGCATGAAATTTTGCATACCTGTAAAAATTGCATGAACCACAAAACAGAATGGAAAGCAGTTGCAAATCAGGTGAATCGTGCTTATGGATACAATATTAAGCGTTGTACCAGTGGAGAGGAATTGGGATTGCAGGACGTACAGGTCAGAAAAGCCTATAAACATCTGTTTAAATGTGCATGTTGTGGAAATGAAATTCCACGCTTTCGAGAATCTAATTTTACAAGGAATTATACGCGCTATAGATGCGCCTTGTGCAACGGAACGATTAAAAAAATTTATTAAAGCAGAAAACAGCTAGAGGAGGTCGGAACGTATGACAGCAAAGGAATACAGAGAAGCAATGCAGGCGGCAGACTATAGAGAAAAATACGCACTTGAGAACGGCACAGCGCAGCTTGTAACGGTCAATGGAGAAAAGTGTTATAGATTTACCTATGCAAAAGAAAACGAGTATCAGGACGCGAACGGCGCGATTTATAGCACCAAGCGGAAAACATGGATTGATTAAAGAGGAAAGAAGGTATCAATATGGCAGTACAGCTGAAAGAGAAAACAGACCAGAAAAAATTAAAAGAAAAATATATGGACATTATCTGCAAGGAGGTGTGGGTGGATAGTGTACAAATGCAGGAATACGCAAGAAAAAAATGCGAATATGTTGTTGAACTGTCAAACGGAACTATCATTGACATTGATAAGCCAAGTATTGAAAAAAACTTCTGCTTTGGCTATGGGATGTATGCACGTTCCACAGATGAAGAAGTAGCAAGCGCGGATGTACTTGCAGAACACGCAAAAACAAATACAGAATATTTTATTCAGGAAAATATGAAGCAAATCACAGATAATATTGTAATTTTGAAGGAAGCACTTGTAGAAAATACAGAGGTTTATACCTTTGTGCGCTATTATGGTGCGCCTGACACTAGCAAACTGATGGGGTGGAAGTGCTGTAAAATCTGGGACAATCCAGATAATGAACCTTTGAAATGGAGTAATTTGAGAACTATAAGAAAACTTGGAAAAGACGATATTCAGTGTATCATTGACGGCTATGAGGAAGTAGGGAAACGCTTCCAGAAGCGTCTGCAAGCATATTTGAAAAGATATGGACTTAGTAAATTAAATGTCTGGACTTATTTAAGAGATTAAGGGAGGAAAAAGAAATGTATAGCAGCTATTATGATAGATATAAGGATGTATTTACAAGGGAGGAATACGCAAGTATTGAAAGCAATTTATCACCCTTTGTGGCAAATTTCGGATACCCTTTTATTCAAAAAGGTGAATTGGAGGGATGGTTTATTTTTCTGAATGGAAATAGCAGCCCTATCATGTATTGCTATGACATTGCAAATTTAGATGGTTGGCTCTGGGGATGCGTACAAGGGGCAAACCATCGAATCCCTATGATATATCGGCATGATATTAAAGTCAAGTTTTACAAGGAAGAAGGGAGCGACAAAGAATGAATATCAATGATATTGCAGGAAAAATGGTTAAAGTCGGAAAGACAAGCATTACAGTGAAGGATGAATACAATAAAACAAGAGGGATTGTGAAAAATATTTGTACTTGGAATATTTTGCCACCAAGACAGCAAGGAGATTATTTTCGCTTAATTAACATTTGTAATATTAGAAATGCAAAACCAGAACTGTTAGAAAAATGTGTTCTTGTTTGTGATGGAGAATTATATCTGCTTAAAGATATGGCTCGGTTGGAATCTTGGAAAAAAATTATTGATATGCTTGGTGAAGAATATGGGCAGAATGATTTGAAAAAATATAATGCAGAGTTAGAACTTTATACAAAAGCACAGGAAGTTGGAATCAAGGTTATTGAGGTTTTCTTAGTTTAATTGCGTTATACAAAGATGTAGTACACATCAATGACAATACATAGGAGTGGTAAAAAATGTTATGTGAAAAATGTGGGAAAGAATTATCAGAGCATGATACAAGGTATCATGGATTGTGTCAATCCTGTTATAAATATTATCGTGATGGTGGGACAGATAACCCGTTGCCATAAAAAGGATGTGTTGCACATGATATCAGAGGGTATGTCATTTGCCATGTTTGTGGCAGGGCATATCGGAGACTTGGTAGCCATGTAACAGAAGTACATAAAATGAGTATCAGTCAGTATAAAAAAGAATACGGACTATGTACGAAAACAAAAACCACAGAGCGGTCTTATAGTCTTTTTATGCGTGAAAAAGCATATAAAAATGGCATGGATAAAAGAATTGTAGAACTTGGAATGGATACACGCTTTCAATGTAAATCAAATAAAATTGGGAACGTAGATAAAATCTGGAATAGAAAGGTAGATACACTATGAATATGAGTTATTGTAGATTTCAGAACACAGTAATTGACGTAAGGGATTGCTTGGACACATTACGTTACAGAGGAGATGAAACCCCATTGTCTACAGATGAATTTGAAGCCTGTAGGGAAATGTTTGAGGCATTTCTCGATTTTTGTTATGATGAAGAAATTTTAGAAGAAGATTATAGCGCAATGCAGGAAAGGTTAGAGGAATTTTTACAGAATATTGAAACGGAAAATGAATAATAAGGAGGATATTAGTATGAAATTTACAATTTACCAGAAGGAATTAAAGCAGTTGGTAGAAAAAGTTGCAACTGTTATCAATAAAAAGGCAGCACTTGAACCATTAAAGCAGGTGCATTTCAAGGTAGAAACCTATAAATTGACACTTTGGGCAACGGATTTAGAGCAGTTTGTCATTGCCCAGACCAGTGAAATTACAAATATCACAGACGCAGGTGAAAAAGCTGCTGCATGGAGTTTTGCAATGCACATGGATGATATCAAGGTATTAACAAAGCTGCCTGATTTTCTCACCTTGGAGCAACTTGACGAATATACTCTTCAGGTACAGAGTGGAAGGAAAAAGGTAACAATTCCTTTGGTAGAGGAAGAAAAAGAGATTGCCATTCCAATCGTTGTAGAGGATGCAATTTTAACAGTCAAGGAAAATTGGCTTTTGGAAACAGTAACAAGGATGGTGAATTTTACATCTACAGATGATAGCAGACCACTTTTGCAAGTATTCCATTTCAACACAAAGGAAAATAGGATTGAGGCGGTAGATTCCTACAAACTTGCTACACGCACACTGGAAAATCAGACTATTCACTCTGTACAGGAAAATCCTTTTAAAACAGTACGGTTGCATAACAAATGTGTACCAGTGTTTAAAAAGCTGTTGGACAAAAAATCGGAAAACACAGTGGATATCACACGAAATGATAAATATGTGAAGGTTTCTGGAAATGATTTTACATATATTGTCCATGCTGTAGAGGGAGAGTTTTTTAACATCAATCGAGTGATGCAGCAGGAAAATGAATATTCTATTACTTTAGACAGAGAAAGTCTGAAGGAAATCATGAAGTACAACATTGATTTAAACAAGACAGAAAAGGAAAATAGATTCGGAGTTGTTTTCTATAATAAGGATGAGAAATTGTATTCCTATGCAAAAACATCAAGATATGCCGTATTTGATGAGATTGTAACAACGGAAAACACAATGAATAAGGATTTTTGTATCAGGTTCAATCCTTGGTTTTGGATGGATGTTTTAAATACGATTGATACCGATACCGTTCATTGTGAAGGGAGATACAGTCCTGTGAATGGATGGACGATTACAGGAAATGAATATCAATTCTTTGTATTACCAATTCACTTAGGTGCAACACAGGAAATGATTGCAGAGGAAATGGAAAAATATTTCAAATAAAGATAAGTAACGATTGTAACGGAAACCGCCATGTCAATCGTATGGCGGTTTATTCGTTACGAATAGAGGATAGTTAGGAGATGGAATAAATGAAAGTTACAAATATTCAATGGGAAACAGATGGTTATAACGTAGATTTGCCTACGGAATTGACAATTCCAGAAGATTTTATTGATAAATATGGAGTTGATGAAGATGGTGTATCTGATTGGCTTTCAGATGTAACTGGATACTTGCATGATGGATTTACAATCGTAGAGGACTGAACGGAGGAATTGGCATGGGTAAAAAGAAATGCAAATGGGATGAATTGCCTTTAAAAGAACGATTAAAGAAAAGAGCAAAGCAGATGGGACTTTCAGCTAACATTCTGAATAAGATTGATGAAATGAAAGAAAGTGAGACATAAGAATAAAACAAAAGTTCAATGGAAGAATGGAGGAATAAAAATGACAAAAAATAAAGAAGTTAATGGTAATACTGTTTTATGGGATATTTTGAAAAAACACAGAGGACATCATGTAAGTATTGTGTATTATGGAGACTGGGATAATCCATGCAGTATTTGTTTAGAATGTGAGGATTGTGAACAGGTGTTGCTTGATGCTGAATTTGATACAGTCTGTGCAAGAGAAGATTGTTAATAAAACAAGAGTTTCATTTAGAAAGGAGAATTTATATGATATTAGCAGTAACATGGGAAATGGCTGGATATGTAGAAGTAGAAGCAGATAGTGTAGAAGAAGCAATGGAGAAATTCAATAAAGAAAGCGATTATATGAGACTTCCAAACGGTGAGTATGTAGATGGAAGTTTTAGATTGATAACAGACAGCGTTGAAGAAATGGAAGCGATGGTAAATTTCTTAATAAAACGATGATTTGAACGGAGTGAAGAGGTATGAGCGAAATAATAGAAATCTATACAAAAAGTAAAACATTTAACAATATTAACGAAATTATAAAGGAAGTCAATCGTATCAGAACAAAAGTTACGGATTATGCATTTGAAGAAATGGCAAGATATGTCTGTGACAAACCAAGCGGAAAGAAAATTCTTGTAGAACTTCAAGTGTCTACAAAATGGTGTAGAGATAATGATATTGGAGATTTTATTGAATTAGTGGCTTATGAGTTTGAAGGAGAACTTTCTGATTATTTGGCAGACATAGAACTTAAAACGGTAGAATTTAATGGAAATTGGAAAACTGCTATTGAGCAGATGAAAAAATTAGCAAATGAAGTGTCGGAATGAAATGATGTTTTAAAAAAGGAGGCAATAAAATGGAAAGAGCAATTATAAAATCGAAAGATGGGAAACGGTATTTCTTTTATGATGACCCAGAATGGGGAGTTGATTATAAGAAAGATGAAGTTGAAGGCGCACTAGATTTGGACGAAGAAATAGGCTACCATAGTTGTGAAAAATCTGCCTTATATGATGATATGACTGGTTATGTTGATGAAATTCAGAATGAAAATGAATTGCCAAACGGAAAATATATAGTGACTTATTTTAAACTTTCCGATAATGGTTTTGACCTTGAACAGCTTGTAGATTATGGCATTACAAAAGAACAAATTATTGAGAATATCAATGCACAAAGATATGTGGAAGGTGCTGATTACTTCTTGATGGAACAGTTAAAGACAAATTTTAAAATTTAATGGAGCTGATTTTATATGATAGTAAAAGATTTTATTTCTAAGATTCTGGACTCTTATCAAGAAATTACAATTAATGAATATGACGACTTTGAACGCATTGGGCGTAGATGGATAATCGAGCCTCATAGCAAAGATTATAGACATATTCCAGACGAAATTTGGAATCAGGAAATCAGAGCTATTATACCATATTATGACGAAATCTTCATTGATGTAGAGGTGCAATAAAAATGATGCTTGGAACATTTCTTAATATATTACCAGAGGATTCTTTAATATGTATTAAAAAGACTGGTGACGTTATTCCAATTTTTATGGGTATGGTTGATAGCTATTGGCGAAATTATGCAAAGCTACGTCATGTCTTTAAAAGAATTGTAAAGGTAATTCCACATGAAGATAACGGAACTGATATAACAATTTATCTATTTTCATTGCGGTCTTTATTGTACTTAGGGGTAAGAAGAATTGCAGCAAAAGCAAGGGGGGAATAATCACATGGAATACATTTTAACAGAAGCAGGTAAGAAAAAGGTTGCATGGTTTATTAACGAATGTGCAGCAAAACGGAAAGAAATTTTAGATGCTGGATTGGACACTGCCGATGATACGAATTTGCCAACAGAAGAAACTATTGTATCAGACTTAAATTACGGAGTTGGTGTTGATGCAGATGGTGATTATTACAACAGTTGGGGCGTAACAGACAATTATGATTATGACTTACTGATTGGATTGAGTATCCATGAGGATTTTGTAGAGGTAAAATAAAACGGATATTTGATTGGAGGTATTAACAATGAAAGAAGTATATTTACTGTATATTCAAAATGATGATATCGAACCTTTTTTGGCAGGGGTTGCTACAACAAAAGATAAGGCAAAACAAATGTGCGACTGCTTGTGTCAATTTAGCGAGGATGTATACGAGTGTATTGTTGAACCTATTGAGATTGACACTTTAATCTTAAATGATAAAAAAGAACTATTTTGATTGGAGGTATTGATATGAAAGAGGAAACAATTAGAGTACCAGTAAATGGTGGGTTTTTGGTTGCAGGTAAAAACGCTGATGATGATTATGATGGTATTTACATCGTTTTTGAAACGGATGACGGCGATATCATTGATATTGTAACAACAGAATGTAGAAAAAGTGAGCTGAAAAGGAAAATCCATATTTATTCTTATCTTGATGTCTATTCTGATGATTATACATCCAAAAGCACTATTGACATTGATAAAATTTATGATGCACTTGGTTAAAACAGGGAATAGAACGGGAAGGTGATTAGATGAAACAGAAAATAGTCTATGTGTGTGAACGGTGTGGTTATGAATGTCAAGATAAGTACAAGGTATTTGAGCATGAAGCTACCCATTTGGGTTTAACCGTTCCAGAGGCACAAGAATATTTTGAGTTGAAAGAATGGGTAAATATGGTTTCGTCCGTCTGTGAGAGAACCAACAACAAGGATACAAGATATGTGTACGATAGAGCGATTAGAGACTTACTTCGTTTTGAGAAAAAACATGGAATCAGGCATCTGAAATAATTGGCAGGAGGAATAAAACAATGGATATGAAAGAAGTTATTTTGAACTTAATTGCCAAGAATAACAAGGAACGTCTGCAACACAGAGTATACGGTTTAGATGAATATTATACAGGCTATGCTGACGGTTATCATAATGCTTTAATTGATTTATTGAACCATCTTGGAATCGAGCATGAGGAATCAGTAAATAAAATATCAGTAAATAAAATCAGAATTTGAATGGAGATGATTTATAATGACGCTTGCATATATGGAAGAATATTTAAACAATGTAGCTGACGGGACAGATTTTCAGTTTACGCTATCCCAAGATAGTGGCAATTTGACAGTAGGTATACAAGGAGATAATCCTGCTGGTGAAGATTGGTGGATGGAACTTGATATTAAATACCCTGTGGACGAAACGGATTTAATCAATAAGGTAAGGAAAGAAGTGTGGGACTACTATGAAGCATTTGATATTGAAGAAGAAGTTTATTTAAAATTAGAAGCGAAACGGAACGGTTTTTGTGGTGTACCTGATGTTGTCACTTTGGTACATAATGAAGAATATAAGATAACAGCGTTAGAAGAACTTATTGAAACATTGGTAAATGCAGCGTGATAAGGAGGTACTATGAATACATATCAGCTTGGTTGCAATGCTTATTTCGGTGGAGAATGGACTTTTTATGTGAAAGCTGCTAATAAAGCAGATGCCTTGGACAAAGGTAAAGAGGAAATGAAAATCAAAGGAAACATGAAACTTGACACATTGAGAGTCATTAAGAAAGTACGGCAAGGAAAATCAACATAGTAATTTTCTTAATTTTTTCAAAAAATTTTTAATTTGCCCTGAAAAATGATAAAATTACATAGAGATATAGGTATAAAGGGCAAACAAATACGCATAAGCGAGGAGGAATTTTTTATGAAAAATGAAGAAATTAAGAAATATCAGGACTTTTTAAAACTCAAGGGATTCCAGCTAAAGAAATCCAAGGAAAACTTCTATCAGGACGATGGGATTTTCTGGGAATATCTTGTTACTGGTGATGACCTTTGGAAAATTATGCTATGTGAAAAATTTAATAAGATGTCCAATGAAAATATCTGTCTTACCGACTATATTCAAGTAGTTGGGTTACGATGCAAGGACGATTTCAGCGAATGTGCATTTTTTGCTGACTTTTCCTACCGCAAGATGACGGTAGAAAACTTTTTACAATTTGTTGAGGAAGTTATGTGACTATGAAAAGATACGAGGAGAAGGAGAAAACTAAAATGGAAAGACAGAAATTTTATGACGAAAAACGTGATTGCCCTGTACAGAACGGCGAAGGGACATGGTGTTGCAACATGGCAGAGTGCTACGAATCTGCTTGCAGTGGATGTTCTATTTGCAAACACAAGGCATACTTAGGTAATGCCTTCAGTCTCCAGATGCTCCCCTCTGATGGGAATATATCTGTCGAAACCGTAACAGAAGCAGATATCCCTTCGGATGTTGTAAGCTGCATCGGACATACTGATACAGCAAACGTACTGTCCGACATTCTGGGAATGGAAATTCCTGTAAACAGAATGTCTGTCACACTCAATGATGGTGATGTTCTGTACGTTGCTCAACTCATTGGTGGCAGACTTTCCGAAGGAGCTACTACGCTACCAAAAGGTTTTTCTTTCAAATTCATGAAGGTAAAATTTCAAGGGAAATAAGATAGTCAACGGAAAGAAATAATATGATAAAAAACGAGCAAGAACATTTTATGAAAGAAGCTTTAAAAGAAGCAAAAAAAGCATATGAAAAATTAGAAGTTCCAGTAGGAGCTGTTATAGTAAAAGATGGAAAAATAATTGCAAGAGCACATAATTTAAAAGAGACAAAATATGATACAACTAAACATGCAGAAATATTAGCAATTCAAAAAGCAAGTAAAAAGCTAAAAAGTTGGAGATTAACAGATTGCGAAATGTATATAACATTAGAGCCATGTTCTATGTGTGCAGGAGCGTTAATTAATTCTAGAATAAAAAAGATTTATATAGGGGCATTAGACAATAAGACAGGAGCGGCAGGTTCTGTCTTAAATTTATTTGACGATTATACTTTTAATCATAAAGTTGAAGTAGAAAAAGGAATTATGGTAGAACAATGTGAAACAATTTTGAAAGATTTTTTTAAAATGTTAAGAAAGTTGAAAAAGTAGAATTATAAATTCTTTAGGAGGATAAAATGAAGGAAAAAATAAAATATTTAATCAATAAAAAATCCTTTCATATTTGTATGGTAATTGTAATAGTGGCTGTTATTTTATTTGGATTAGGTCTTATTATTTTAAAATATAATGTAGAAGGCGAAACGAATATGCCTTTTAAACTAGGAAAAGTTAGGATTGTTAGTTCTTCAGAAGGAGTAGATAAAGACCCTGGAGAAAACAAATGGTCTTTTGATATTAATCAAAATAATGACTTTTATATTTATATAGAAAGAAATAATAAATATAATAAACAAGAAGCAATAAAAAGCATAGTTATTGATAATATAAATGTTCAAAAAAATCAAGAAAAAGGAGTAATAAATTTTTATAGGCCTAATATTGCTGAACAAGGAGGAATTTTTAGTAATACCGAAGAAAATTTAATTCAGAGTATAGAATATACAGGTGCAATGGAAACAGACCAAAAAAGTTTGAAAATTTCTAATCAAGGTGGACTTATAATTTTTAGATATGCAAATGATAAAATCGCTGAATATACTTCAAATGATGAAGAAATTAATCATATGGATTTACTAAAAAAATCTGGGGTATCAGAAGATGAATTAAAAGCAACAATAACATTTGATTTAACAATTAAAACAGAATCAGGAAAAGAATATAAATCAAATTTATCATTTGATATGCCAGTTGAAGGTGTTGTAGAAAATGGAACAGCAGCTAAAGAAATAACCGATTTAAGCAATATTATCTTTAAAAGAACTAAAAATTAAAAATTTTACTTGATAAAATGTAGAATTCATTATATAATACAAATGGTATGTACTTAATCTTTGTATGGAGAGTATACCAATAAAGACCTATGAATCTTGTCAGGTCCGGGAGGAAGCAGCAATAAGTAGTTTATCTTTATGTGGGATGCTTTCCATAGAGAGATTTAAGTATTTACCATTTTTTATAATATAAAGGATGTGAAATATATGGGGTACACAGCTCTTTATAGAAAATTTAGACCAATTACTTTTTCAGAAATTGTTGGTCAAGAACATATAACAAGGACTTTAAGAAATCAAATTATAGCTGGCAGAGTAGGGCATGCATATTTGTTTAATGGAGGAAGAGGAACTGGAAAAACATCAGCTGCAAAGATTTTAGCAAGAGCAATTAATTGCTTAAATCCAAAAGACGGAGAACCATGTAATGAATGTGAAATTTGTAAAGGGGCTATAAACGGATCTCTTACAGATATAGTCGAAATGGATGCAGCATCTAATAATAGTGTAGAAGATATTAGAAGCATTCGTGAAGAAGTTAACTTTTTACCAACGAAAGCTAAATATAGAGTATATATTATTGATGAGGTTCATATGTTGTCAACAGGAGCTTTTAATGCACTTTTAAAGACATTAGAAGAACCACCTGAACATGTTAAATTTATATTAGCAACAACAGAACCACAAAAATTACCGGCAACTATTTTATCAAGGTGTCAAAGATTTGATTTTAAAAAAATTTCAAATGAAAATATTATAAAAAGATTAAATATTGTTTGTGAAAAAAGTAATATAGAAATAACTAAAGAAGCGTTAAATATTATAGCAGTTCTTTCAGAAGGAGCAATGAGGGATGCTCTATCTATATTAGAAAGATGTATCCAAGATGGCGAAAACAAAATTGATGAAGATAAAATTAAAGATTTAGTAGGAATTCCTAAAATAACATATATACATCAATTAACAGAAAGTATTCTTGAATATGATGTAGATAAAGCATTGGCAAATATTGATGAAGTTTTAGAAGATGGAAAAGATATAAATAATTTATTATGGGAATTAATAAAATATGTAAAAGATATATTGGTGTATAAAGCTTCGAATAAATTAGAATTATATAGTGAAGAAGAATTGAACAAAATAAAAATTATATCAGAAAAGGTTTCAAAAGAAAAATTAGTTGATATAATTTACCAATTATCAAATTTAGAAAATGATATAAAATGGTCAACTCAAAAAACAATTATGTTCCAAGCTGGTATTATTAAATTGTGTAGCAAACAAGCAGAAACAAGTTCAAATTTGGAAGAAAGACTTGATAAAATAGAAAAATATTTAAGAACATCAAAAGTAACAAGCAATATGACTATGCCAGTTCAACAGGTACAATCAAATGAACCAAGAATGACATTTGGGGTATCTTCAAAAAATAGCACAGAATTTAAGAATACAAATATACCCAAAAGTAATAAAGAAAAGAAATTTTCAAATAAATCAGAAGAATATTGGCCACAGATTGTTAATGATTTAAAACAAAGTGGAAAAATAGTATTATATACTAATTTAATGAATACAAAAGCAAAAGAGATTAATGATATGACAGTTGGAATTGAATTTCCTAATGGTATGACATCTTTTGGAAAAACTGTTTTAGAAAAACCAGAAAATATTAGAGAAATATCAAACTTAGTTTCTATTGCTTGTGGCAAAGAAATGCAAATAAAATATATTACACAAAACAATCAAGTACATCAAATGACTCAAGAAGAAAATTTGCAAAATTTAGCAAATCGATCAGATATACCATTTAATGTAATTGAATAAAATAATTATAAATACCTATAAAAATAGGAAAGTTAAGTATAAGGAGGAAATAAAATGTCAAAAAGAGGTGGATTCCCAGGAGGAATGGGAGGATTCGGAGGAATGAATATTAATAATTTAATGAAAGAGGCTAAAAAAATGCAAGCAGATATGGAAAAATCTCAAGCAGAATTAGCTACAAAAGAATTTGATGCATCTGCAGGTGGAGGAGCAGTTACTGTTAAAGTTTCTGGAGAAAAATTATTAAAAGAAATTAAAATTAAACCAGAAGTAGTTGATCCAGATGATGTTGAAATGATAGAAGATTTAATTTTAACATGTGTAAATGAAGCATTAAGAAAGGTTGACTCAGCACAAGCTGCAGAACTAGGAAAATTTAATATACCAGGATTAATGTAATAAATAAAAAGTGATAAAAAATAATATTTTTGTCACTTTGATTTTTTGAACGGAGGAACTATAAAGTGTCATTATATTCACCATCAATTGAGAAATTAATAGAAAGTTTTGAAAGATTACCAAGTATAGGACATAAAACAGCAGCAAGATTAGCTTTTTATATGTTGAATTGCTCAGAAGAAGAAACAAATGAATTTGTTTCTTCTATTGTAAATGCTAAAAAGAACTTAAAATATTGTAGTAAATGTTATAATATATCAGATACAGATCCTTGTAATATTTGTGGCAATCCAAAAAGGGATCAAAGTGTTATTTGTGTTGTAGAGGATGTAAGAGATATTATTGCAATGGAGAAAACGCATGAATTTAAAGGTGTTTATCATGTTCTGCATGGTTCTATTTCACCAATGAATGGAATTGGTCCAGATGATATAAAAATAAAAGAATTATTATCTAGATTAATGGATGGACAAGTAAAAGAAGTTATTTTAGCTACAAATCCTAGGGTAGAGGGTGAAGCAACAGCTATGTATTTGTCAAAATTAATAAAACCATTGGGGGTAAAAGTGACAAGAATAGCACACGGAATTCCTGTGGGAGGAGATTTAGAGTATACAGATGAAATTACTTTAACTAAAGCATTAGAAGGTAGAAGAGAAATATAGAAAGTAAAAAATCCAGCTTTTATAAAGTTGGATTTTTTAATAAAATATCACAAATATTTTTTGTTGAATTTGGTTTAGCTAAAATTTCAGTATTTTTTCTCATATTTTCAAGTTCTTCTTGATTAGATAATAAATAATTAATTATTTTACTACTGTCATCTTTTTTTCTAATCCACACAGCAATTCCTTTTTCCTCTAAGAATTCTGCATTTTCTTCTTCTTGACCAGGGATAGGATTAATTACAACCATAGGTAAATGTGAAGCAAGGCTTTCTGAAGTTGTTAATCCGCCAGGTTTTGTAACGACTAGATCAGATATACTCATTAATTCAGGGACTTTATCAGTGAATCCTAAAAGACAAGTATAATTATTTGCATTGTGTTTGTTTATTATCTCTTCAAAGCCATCTTTCATTTTTTGATTTTTTCCTGAAATAGCTATAATTTGTATATCTTTTTTTGCAGTAATAAAATCTTCAAATATTTTTAAGGTTTTAGATTTACCTAATCCAAATTCGCCACCACCAAAAAATAAAATAGTTTTTTTATTTTTTGATAAATTAAATTCTTTTAATATTTCATCTTTATTGTAATGTTTTAAAAATCTATTTGATATAGGAATTCCACTTACATATATTTTATTTTCTGGAATACTTGCATTTATTAAATAGTTTTTCATTTTATTATTTGCTACAAAGAAATAATCAGTAAAATAGCTTCCAACAAGCCATTGGTCATGTGGAGCAAAATCTGTCATTATAGTAGCAATTTTTGAATTTATTTTTCCTTTTCTTTTTAAATAGCTACACATTTGACTACTAAAAGGGTGTGTTGAAATTATTAAATCTGCATTTTTTTCACGTAAAAGTTTTAAAAGTTTAATAGCCATTATTTTATTAGATCTAGAAGAAAGATGAGCTAAAGGTCCTTTTTGAGAATCAGAATAAATTCTTCCCCAAGCCCAAGGAGCTTTTTTTGCCATTTCTCTGTAAGCTGCAGTTGTTAATTTTTCAACTGTTTTATTAACATATTTCATGCAATCTATTAACTCAACAGTTACTTCTGGATAAGTTTCATTAATACATTCATTAATTGATTTTGCAGCATTTAAGTGCCCTCCACCATAAGAGGCATAAAAAATAATAATTTTCATATTTTTCTCCTAAAATATTAAAAATAAAAAGATATATTCTATTATATATTTTTGGAATATATCTA
>ENA-ORTF01002357-ORTF01002357.1-human-gut-metagenome-genome-assembly--contig:-NODE-2357-length-19279-cov-3.656471_pt1 | contig 19279 bp, 21 predicted proteins | sample MGYA00241908_ERZ509180 | MGnify/ENA primary metagenome ERZ509180 (study PRJEB26280, sample SAMEA2338814) | human gut metagenome | biome: human gut; feature: human-associated habitat; material: faeces... | reverse complement strand
CTTCCTGGAACAGCAGATCGCCCAGCTCGAGCAGGGAACGCGTGGTTTTGCGTTCGCCTCCGGTCTCGCGGCGATTCACGCGGTGCTGAGCATTTTCAAGCCCGGCGACCGCATCGTGGTCGGTGACAATATTTATGGCGGATCGTATTCCCAGCTCAATGAGTTCTTCACTCGCTGGGGAATCCTCGTCGAGGCCGTCGACACTCAGGACATCGCAGCATTGGAGGCCGCCGTCAAGGGCGACCGCGCGAACGGCATCGTGCCTGCCCAAGCCGTCTACTTTGAAACCCTGACCAATCCTCTACTCAAGGTGAACGACGTGCGCGCCATCTCCACGGTGGCCCACCGTTTCGGGGCGCTTTCGATTGTGGATAACACGTTCGTGACCCCGTATCTGCAGAAGCCGCTTGCTTTGGGTGCCGATGTGGTGATTCACTCCGCAACCAAGTATCTGGCCGGTCATTCTGATGTGAACGCCGGTCTGGTGGTCGTTTCCGGTGAGGATCTGGCGAACCGCGTGTACTTCGCGCAGAACCGTTTGGGTGGTGTGTTGGCTCCTGCTGAGTGCGACGCGGTGCGCCGCGGCATTCAGACGCTGGCCCTTCGCATGGATCGTCAGCAGGAGAATGCCAATGCCATCGCCCGCTACCTGCTGGTGCATCCGCTGGTTAAGGCGGTGCATTACCCGGGTCTGCCCGGCGCAGGCGACCAGCGTCTGGCTGCCAAAGGTCTCAAGGGGGCCGGTGGCGTGTTGAGCTTCGAGGTCGTGCCTGGCGTTGATCCGGCTGACGTGCTCAACAACCTGCACCTGTTCCGTCTTGCTGTGTCGTTGGGTGCGGTGGAGTCTCTTGCCGAGCTGCCGTGTCGTATGACGCATTTCGAACTGCCGCGCGAGGAGCGTCTGAAGATCGGCATCACCGATGAATTGGTGCGTCTCGCCGTTGGCATCGAGGACGCCAACGATCTGATCGAAGATCTCGGCCAGGCGTTCGATATCGCTTACGCCCGTTACATCGATCGGCATGCCGACTTCGACGTGTTCCAACAGCTGACTTCGGGGGGTGTTTGCCTGATCTAATTCTTTTCTGCCTATTTTTCTACTCCTGGGGAGCGGCGTCGGTTGTGCCACACCGGCGCCGCTTTTTTATGCTCTGGTTCCGCCTCCGCTGGCAGAGGGCTGTCGGCGTAGCCGACTGGGGTGGTTAAGCGGACCGCCCGCATTATGCCAACCGCGATATCACAGCATCCCCGTTACGATGAATACGGTTTGATAGTGCACCGCGTAAAAGTCAAGCGCGGCGGAACAAAGAAAGGACCCGATATGACCATCGACGTCTACGGTGCCACATGGTGTGGCGACTGCCGCCAGGCAAAGAACACTCTCGACAAACTGGGCGCGGCATACACTTGGCACAACATCGAGGAAGAGGAAGGTGCCGCCGACCGTGCCGTGGCGATCAGCGGCCAGATGCACATTCCGGTGGTGCGGTACGATGACGGCTCGTTCCAAGTGGAACCCTCTGCAGTGGATATCAAGAACAAGCTGCAGGAGCTGGGGCTGCTGGCTGACTAGGAATCCGTGGTCTGAGCTGCATAAGGCGTGCGTCATCGATCGGTCTTGATGGCGCACGCCTTATCTGTTTATGTGGATCAGAGAGTAGGGGGGCTTACGCTTCGGTGCCCACTACTGTTCCAATTGCCGGGCTTTGACCCCAATGCGATTTCGGTAGTCGGCAAGCATATTGGCAAGCGTAACTTCCCTCATGGAATCCGACATGGCTTTGGCCACTGGAGCATACGCATCTTTGAGAACGTCGTGGATATTCCGAGCCACGGGGCATGTGTGATTCCCTCTCTCGTGGATGCCGATCACATCATCGAGGTTCGTGGATTCCACTGCCTGATAGATATCGAGCAGAGTGATTTCCTTGGGGCGGGCAAGTTCGGCACCGCCGGTTCCGCGTGCCACTGTGATGAGCCCCGCGCGTTTGAGCGCTCCCAAGGCGTTACGAATGCTGACGGCGTTCGTCCCGGTGCTTTCGGAGAGCAGCGCGCTGGGCGCCGATCGTTATTTCGACTATCGCATCGAGAACTATGCTGAAGCTCTTTCTGACGCACCGGTTGACCATGTCATCGACACCTTAGGCGAAACGGCAAAGTTGTTATCCGGATGGAGTGACCGAGCGTCTTTGCGCTGATTGCTGATTTGATATGCGTTATCGCCAGATATGAAAAGAGAACCATGACTCCCTTTTGATGAGATTGTCTGAAGGTCAACGATTGGTCCGGATGCAATATGTGTCCAAGGAAGTTTCTGAAGCGTTGGTGTCGCAAATTACTAAAGGGTTCGGCATCGATGTCAACATAATCTTTGGAGATATCGACATCGTCGCGGATACTCCGGTAGAGGGCATCGTGGCCATTTTCGATGATGAACCGGTACGGATTGACGCGGCTTTGAATTATTTGAGGCAGCGTAATATTGCGGCCGAGGTGCTGAAAGAGGGCTGGGCAGCTTGGTGTGTTCCGGCATTCGGCGGATATTCTATAGCCATTGCTTATAAGCGCGCATTGACAATTGCGATACCGATGTGCCGGTGTCGCGTACCATGACTTGCTAAGTTCGGGAATAGAGTCGAGCCCGCCACAATAGAGCGGCATGAGGAAGAAGGATTAATGGGCGTTGATTTCCGAACGCAAGCCATCCACGCCGGCTACGAGCCGCTGGATAACGGCCGTGCCGCTGTGCCGCCAATCTATGCCTCGGCCGCATTCGACCTGGGTGACGCGGCGCGCGGCGATGCGCTCGCGGGCGGTGACATCGACGGCTTCGAGTACTCCCGTGTGGCCAATCCCACTGTCGATGCACTGGAAAAGCGGCTTGCCGCGCTGGAGGACGGTATCGGCGCCGTGGCTGTCGGCTCAGGCATGGCCGCAGCATACTGATTGGATGCCGCACTTTTTTATAAGAAGCCAGCATGCACACATAGTGAACAGTTGTACACATATGCGTACGATGTCTACCGCTTTGTTTTGAACGCTGATACGATGGAAATCACGAGTCGAGGCCGAGGGCGGTTTCGACGTGGGTGAAGGGAAAACATCATGGCCGTATTCTTTGCTGGTCCGCTGATTATCATCGTGCTACTCATTGTTCTGCTGTCTGCCGCACTCTTCGTCGTGCCGCAGCAGCAGGCGTACATCATCGAACGCTTCGGCAAGTTCCTTAAGGTGCAGTTCGCCGGCATCCATATCCGCATTCCGTTTGTGGACCGCATCGCCATGAAAACGAACATGCGCGTCAACCAGCTTAACGTGCAGCTGGAAACCAAGACGCTCGACAACGTGTTCGTCACCGTGGTGGCCTCCACCCAGTTCCGCGTGAACCCGAACGATGTGGCCACCGCCTACTACGAGCTGCGTGACCCGGCCGGTCAGCTGCGCTCCTACATGGAGGACGCGCTGCGTTCCGCTATCCCCGCACTGTCTTTGGACGATGCCTTTGCCCGCAAGGACGATGTGGCGTTCGACGTGCAGAAGACCGTGGGCGCCGAAATGAGCCGTTTCGGCTTCACCGTGGTCAAGACGCTGATCACCGCCATCGACCCGAGCCCACAGGTCAAGAACGCGATGGACTCCATCAATGCCGCCCAGCGTGAAAAGGAAGCCACCCGTCAGCGTGCCGAGGCCCAGCGTATCCAGATCGAGACCCAAGCCGCCGCCGATGCGGAGAAGACTCGCTTGCAGGGTGAGGGCCAGGCCAATTACCGCCGCGAGATCGCCAACGGTATCGTCGACCAGATCAAGAGTCTGCAGGCTGTGGGCATGAACATCAACGACGTGAACAACGTGGTGCTGTTCAACCAGTACCTCGACGTGATGCGCTCGCTGTCCGAATCGAACAACACCAAGACCGTGGTGCTGCCCGCCTCCACGCCCGGCGGTTATCAGGATCTCTACGAGCAGGTCACCAAGGCCATGCTCACCGCTTCCGAGACGAAGTAATCACCCCGTTTGCGAATCCCCATCCATCGATAGTGAAGTCCCTCCAAGCGAGGGACTTCACTATCGCTATGCCTGAAGGAATGCCGGAATGGCCTCGGCCGCCGCGTATCCCTTGCGATACATCATTTCCAGGCCCTCGAAGTTCTTCTTCAGGGTGTTGAGACCATACAGGTCTTCGGGTGCGAGGATCAGCACTTTGCCTTCCGCCTCGTAATGCTTGGCGAGTTCGAGTTCGTCGTTGTAGGTCTTGTAGCGCATGCGCAGCTTCTCGGCCGCGGCGGGGTGGGAGCGTTCGAGGATGCGGGCCGGAGCCAAATCCTTCTGCTGCTTGCGCACTTCGTCACGCAAGCGAGACAGAATCAGAATCACGCGATCGTAGCCCTCCTCCAGCGCCTTCTGCACCGGCACCGGATCGGCGATGCCGCCATCGAAATACGGCACGCCATCCACCACATACGGCTCGCAGGCCACCGGCACGGCGGACGAAGCCTTGATGATGTCGAAATCATCAAAACGCACGCGCGATTTGTCGAAGTACTTGGTCGAGCCGTCCTCGGCATTGCAGGCCACCACGGTGAACCCGGTCTCATTGGCCTCGAACGCCGCGAAATCCAACGGATTCTCGCCATCGTGATTGCTCAGCGTGCCGTAGATGTAGTCGAGGTTGGCAAAGTTGTGGTTCTTGAAGAAGCTTTCCGCACTCGCGTACTCCTTGCGGAAGGCGTACTTGGTGTAGAAGGTGTGGTTGCGGCCGTGCTGGCGTGCGATGAATGAGGTCATATTGGCCGCGCCGGCGGAAACGCCGTAGCACATATCCACGTCGATGCCGTCCTCCAGCATGCGGTCCATAACACCACAGCCGAAAATCGCGCGGAACCCGCCGCCGACATCAATCATCGCCGTCTTTGTCATACCAACCCCCTGTTCACTTGAATCTGGTATGAGCTTACGCGTGCTGCACGGACAACGATATGGGCAGTGTGCTGTGAATTTGTCTGGTTCTTCCTTGGCTTCCCTCAGAGAGGGGAGCCAAGAACGGCTCATACGTTCAGCAATTTGCGTGACAACTCGGCAATCCGTTCGGACGGATCGGAATTGGCGAGCTCCACGCCGCCGGTCGCGTCTTCGGGTGCCAGTTTGCCCAGGGACTCCAACACCACGCCCAGATGGCGCACGGTACCCTCATTGCCGTCGATGACAGCAGCCCGTTCGGGCAGCAGCTCGCGGAAGTAGTCGCGGTAGAACACGAAATGCGTGCAGCCCAGCACCACCGAGTCGATATGCTCCATGTCGTACTGGTCGAAGTAGCCGTGCAGCGTGCGCATCACCAGGTCATGGTCGCCGAGCCGCCCGGATTCCACGATCTCCACCAAGTCGGGGCAAGGCTCCTTGAAAATCGTGTTGTTGGAATCGAATCGATCCATCAGTTTGGCGAACTTCCGCTCACGCAAGGTCAGGGGAGTGGCCGCCACAATCACCCTCTGGGGAATATGATGCGGGTCGGAAGGCACGTCACCACGGTCGCACGCCACTTTCAGGGCCGGCTCCATGCCGATGATCGGAATATCGTAGTGTTCGCGCAAATCGTTCACCGCGGCGGAAGTGGCGGTGTTGCATGCGATGACCACGGCCTTGACGCCTTGACGCACGAACCGTTCGACAATATCGAAACTCAGGGCCCTCACTTGTTCAGGCGTCTTGATGCCGTACGGTGCGTTGGCCGAATCACCAAAATACAGCACATGCTCGGCCGGCATATCCTTGGCGATTTGGCGAGCCACGGAAATACCGCCAAGACCCGAATCGAATACGCCGATTGGAGCCGAAGAGCTCATGCCTGAATCCTCCCTATAGCCATGACTGCAACCGTATGTTGCCGCGACCGATCACAAAGCCGATTGTTTTGCGGTGTTGTTTCGCTCCCTAGAGTACTCTGAAAGCCATGAGTCTTCCGCAACGAGTAACCAAGACACACGCAACCGGCAATGATTTCGTGGTATACCTCGACAAGTCCGGCAAATTCGAGCCTACCGCCGATGAGGTCCGATTCCTGTGCGACCGTCACTTCGGCATTGGCGGTGACGGCCTGATTCGCCTGACACGGCCTGATTTCGTGTCTGATTTAAGCGATGATCAGCTTTCGGACGTACTGGCCGGGGGCACGAAATGGTTCATGGACTATCGCAATGCGGATGGATCGTTGGCGGAGATGTGCGGCAACGGTACACGCGCCATCACCTTGTTCGCTCAGCGTGAGGGTGTGGCCGACTCCACCGAGCCGTTCCGCCTCGGCACCCGTGCCGGCGTCAAGATTCTGACGCCACGCGGCAATATGAGGCCGTACGGAGCCAACGTGTTCCAGGTCGAAATGGGGGAGTGGAAGATCGGCGAAACCGACGCCTACGAGGTCACCATCCCCGGCACTGAGGGCTCGGCGCGCGGTACGTTCGTGGATATGGGCAACCCGCATGTGGTCGCGGTGATCGAGGATGCCTTCGCGTCCCTGCCAGTGGTTGAATCACTGGATTTGGTCACCAAACCAGTGGTGGCTCCGGTCATCGAATCCGACCAGAACGTGGAATTCGTGCGGGTCGACGACATCGATCAGAGCACCGGCGTGGGTGAAGCCACGATGCGCGTCAACGAACGTGGCTGCGGCGAAACCCTGTCCTGCGGCACCGGCCTGTGCGCCACAGGCATTGTGCTGCGGGCCAAGACCGGCATCAGCCACTGGGACATCACCGTACGTGGCGGTACCCTGCGCGTGGACGTCACCGACAGCGACGTAAAGCTGACCGGAGCAGCCACGCTGGTCGCCGATATCGATTTGTTGTAAAGGAATCAGGCAGCGAACAGGGCCGCGCCTTCGGTGACGATGATGAGTACCACGATCGCCACGATCCACAGTATGTCGACCATGAGGTCGATGTTGAGGCGGTAATACTTATTGAGTCCGGCCGGCACCGCCGCGACCTCAGCCTCACCGTCGCTATCATCAGCCGCCACAGCCTTACGCGACGGCAATCCCTGCACGGCCACGGTCGCATGGCTCAACGCCATGAACTGGATGGTGGTGGAGAACATCAGGGTCAGGCACCACGGGCACAGCGCGTGAATCACGAACAGCGACTGCGTGCTCAGCCAGTACGAGTAAGCCAAAGCGGCCAGTCCGCCCAGCCACGTGCAGGTCGCGAACCAACGCGGCACCTTCACACGCGCCAGACCGATCACCGCGATGGTAACGAACACCGATTCGGCGGCGATGCCGAAGAACGCGTTCGGATAGCTCAGCCCGCCGAACTTCGCGATTTCCGCTTGCCAGGACTGGGCCACCGCCGAACAGGACACCACCGAGTTCAGATCGCAGCCGAGTGCGGACTCCGGATGCCGAGCCAATTGCAAAGTCTCAGCGGACAGAATGAGCGAGGCCCCCAACGCCACTGCCGAGGCAATCAGCATGATGAGATATGTCCAAGTGGCACTGTGGCGCCATCCAATCAACGGTCGTGCCTCCGCCAAGCCAAGCGGCGTGGTGTTCGTGGTGCTGGATGATGTGTCGGTTGCGGTGTTACGAGTCATCATGTCCCTTTCGATAGCGCTGCGCTCCAGATTAGCCTCTGCGGTTGTCAGCTGGGTGCCGAATGTCTGGTTTCGGCCGTTGGCAGAAGGTGACGACCTGTCTGCGCCTTGCGTGGGAATGCTGAAATGAGGTTACGATGGAAGGTATGACTGGATATGTGATGCCTTTGGAACCGCCCGCCGTCGGGTGGGACATCCACTGCCATACCGCCTTCTCGGATGGCACGGAAACGCCGGCCACGTTGGCCGAACAATCCAAGGCATTGGGACTCAAGGGCGTGGCCATTTCCGATCATGACACCACCGCCGGCTGGCCGGAGGCCGAAGCCGCGGCTCATAGGGTCGGTTTGCCGTTGCTCCGCGGCACCGAGATCACCGCCACGGATGAGAACGTCTCCGTGCACATGCTCGGCTACCAGTATGATCCCACGAATCAGCACATCACGGACTTGTTCGCCAATACTCGAGCCGCACGGTTGCAACGCACGCAGCGCATGGTCGAATTGTTGTCTCGTGATTATCCGATTACCTGGCAATCCGTGCTCGCCCAAGTCAAGGAGGGTGGCAAAACCACCATTGGCCGGCCTCACATCGCTGATGCTTTGGTGAGTGCCGGCGTATATCGGACTCGTTCGGAAGCGTTTGCGGATGCGGTCAGCGCCTCATCCAAATACTATATTCCCACGCCTTCGCCGACCTCTCATGAAGTGGTGGCCGCCGTCAAGGGAGCAGGCGGTGTGATTCTGATCGCCCATGCCGGTGATGTGAGCCGTAACCGCAGACTGTTGTCCGATGACCAGATCGAGGCATTGATCAGAGAAGGACTGGACGGGCTGGAGGTATGGCACCGTGGCAATTCACCGGAGCAACGAGAACGGCTGCTCACCATCTGCCGCCGGCACCAGCTGCTGGTCACCGGTGGGTCTGACTGGCATGGCAAAGGCAAACCGAACAAACTGGGGGAGAACCTCACCGACGAGGCCACTGTCGAAGAGATCGTTCATCGCGGCGTGCTTCCGCTATATCGGTGATTCAGCAATACAAAAGCGGCCTTGAGATAATGCCCAAGGCCGCTTATGCGCGATTCATGGTCACAGCGTGCCGAAGCCGACGGCGTGCTTGGTTTCGGAGCCGATGATCGCGTAACCGAGTGCCTTGGCGGGCACGATGATGCGACGGCCCTTGTCATCGGTCAGATCGATCGTCGCGTTGTCGGCCACGGCCTGCGCGATGGCCTGGCTCACATTGTCGGCTGATTCGTCGGTGCTGAAGTTCACCGGTCGTGCCACGTTCTGAATGCCCAGTTCGATATCCATATAAGGCTCCTTGTTCTGCCGTCTTTGTGACGAACATCATGGTAAGTGGCCGTCGCCGGCCGAGGTTCTGTACTCTATTGTGCCGCGTGTCTGCGTCGTCATGTGCGGTGTTACGCGCTCGGCGTGGCGCGGAACACCGTACACGACATTATTTGGATGATGTGGACGATTCGGCCAGCGGATTGCCCTCGCTGTCATACCCGTCCAACCCGGCACGGGCATCGCGCAGAGCGCGTTCTTCCCGCTCCAACAGCGGAATCACCGTGGTTTGGGCACTCGAGGCTCCGTACTGAACGAGACTGTCCGGAGTATCGTCATTCACCGCATCGTCGGTCGGGGCGGCGGATTGAGACGCAGGGGAAGCGTCGGTTGACGTCGTGCCGCTATGCCCGTTCATACTGAGGAGCTCCTTCAGCGTGATCGTCACCGAAGAATGGGAAGCGCCATGTGAGGGCTGCGGTTTGGTCGATCCCGTACCGGTTGCGATGCCGGAGACATTCGCTTGCGGGTGATTGGCGGTCCGGTCAGCATCGGGTTCGACTTCCGGGGTAAGATCCACGTCGCCAGCGGCCACGATGTCAGCGGAACCGGTGCGATCGGGATCGGGCGTGTCGTCCGAGACCTCGGCCGCCGCGGTACCGGTGTCGGACTGCTGCGGTTGTGCGGGTGCCTGATGACGGTCGTCCTGCAACAATGTGCCGACGGTGATTGTGGAAGGCAAACCGGGCTTCGTTGACGAGGCGGCGGCCGACCCTGCGGCTGGGGCCGGTGCCGGAGTGTGCTTGATCACGCCCAACTGGTGTGCGAGTCGTTCGACCTGTGCCTTGAACTGCATGATGTGATCGTTGTCCGCACGGTTCAACGCCTGAATGAATTCGCCCACCTGTTCCATCTGCAGCCACAGGTTGGCCCTGAGCATGATGAGATCGTCAAGTCGAGAGCCCATCATGCGGCCGTATGCGGAAAGCACGGCGTTGCGATGGGATTCGTCGAGCTTGCCGAAAATCCAGGCAAGGTCTCGTGCCGGATCGTTGACCTGCATATCCTGCCAGTTGGTCATCGTGGTGATGGTGGAACCGGAGAACAGGAAGTCGCCGTCGGAAAATCCGCCGTGAACCGTGCAGGTGGAGAACGACCACAATCCCTCGGTGTCCATGATGCGCGCCCAGCTGTCGGTGATTTCTTGGGGAACATGGCCGGCGGAGCGTAAGCGGCGAATCCAGGCGGTCAGCTGCGAACGAATCTGACCGGTGGTAACTACCGGATATTTGGCATTGGCCAGAAAAGTCGAAGGCAGGCGATGAATGGCTCCGATGGCGGTGCCGACGGCCGCGCAGTCATCCAATGTCAACAGGTCGAGAGGCCGCGCCTGGCCATCACGGTGGACGGCAATCATCACGGTCGTCTCGCCTGTGGGACCGGGCTTGCGCGGGGTCAGCGGTGTGGACTCCGCCTGGGTCTGCTGCCCCACGGCCTGTGCGGTGGCCGTCTGGCCGGGTCGGGAAACGTCTCCCGGGGCGAACGCGACCACACGGTCCATATCGAAGCCGAGGCCACCAGGCTCGCGCGCGGCTGCCAGTGTCTGCGCCGCTTTCACACGGCGAATCAGACGCGTACGCCCTTCCTTGGTGTCAGTGGCGTATACGTCGTACAACTTGCCTGAGGCATCTTGGATCACGGTCTGATCGATGCCTTTGGCCTCGTCGGTTGCGCTGGCCTGCACGTTCTCGCGTACGCCGGCCACCCCCAGATTCGGCAGGACGGCTGAGGCGAGTGCCGCCAACATATAATCGCTACGTTTCATCACCCTTCCACACTAATACATCCGTGGCGATTCGCACCGCAGAATGACACGCAAAACGCATGATTCTGGCGATGTTTTGTCGTGAGCCCGATTCAGCCATAGGCATGAGTCGTGCCGTGAGCGCGAATCGTGCCACAATGGACGCATGGAACAGGCGCAGGGGATTCTTGAGGGGCTCGATGAGCGGCAGCGTACCGCCGCGACTACGTTGCAAGGGCCGGTGCGCATTATCGCCGGCGCAGGTGCCGGTAAAACACGCACGGTCACGCGGCGAATCGCCTATGCCTGCGCCACCGGGGCATGGAAGCCGGAGCGGGTGCTTGCCGTCACCTTTTCCGTAAAAGCGGCGGCGGAACATATCGATTGGGCCAGCTCGGCGTAGGGGGAGGTACTGGACGTTCCGGTTCGGGTGCGGGAACTGCCGGAGTCACGGCCGCGACCTTCCACTCAGCGGCATTGCATCAGCTCAACAGCGTCTGGGCAGACATATGCGAGGTTCCATTTCCGCATGTGATCGAAGATCAGCGTGACGTCGTCTCCCGCGCGATCATCCGCGCCACCGCACGTACCGATGCCGATCCGCTGACCGTTCGCGATGTGCTCGCCGAAATCAATTGGGCCAAAATCTCGTTGGTGGCGGTGGAAGATTATGCCCGGGCATGTGCCATCGCCCATAGGCAGCCGCCCGCCGGACTCGACACCGCTCGGTTCGCCGACGTCTACAGCGCCTACGAGCAGGAAAAGACCTCGCGTGGCGAAATCGATTTTGACGATATTCTGTTGCTCGTATGCCATATCATGGATGGTTTTCCCGAAGCCGCCGCCCAAATTCGTTCCACCATCGGCTGGCTCACCGTCGACGAGTATCAGGACGTCTCGCCCCTGCAACACAGGCTACTGACCCTGTGGCTGGGCGGGGGAGGACCTGACGGCAAGAGCGCAATGAACCGCAACGTATGCGTCGTGGGCGATCCGGCCCAGACCATCTACTCGTTTGCCGGTGCCTCCAGCTGGGATCTGCTGCGTTTCGCCGATGAATTCGGGCCGCTCGCCGCCGATGTCAATCTCAACACCGACTATCGTTCGACGCCGGAAGTCGTGAACCTCGCCAACCGGGTGCTTGCGGCCGCGCCGAACCGTGAGGATTACCTGAAACTGGTTTCCGCCCGTGAATCCGGCCCGCGCGTTACCCGAACCGCTTATGAGAGCGATATGGAAGAGGCACAGGGCGTGGCGGCACGCATAGCCCGGTTGGTTGCCAACGGGGCCAAGCCGTCCGATTGCGCGATCCTCACCCGCATCAACGCCCAACAGCCGGTATTCGGTGCCGCCTTGCGCGCTGCGAGACTGAAATATCGCGTCCGCAAGGATTCGGGATGGCAATCATCCGCGCTCGCCGACGATGCCGCGTCCAAACGCGCACTATTGGAGGCGATGGGTTTGGACGCCACCGGACTTGCCGCAAACGACGATCTCGGGGTTACGATTTCCACGATCCACGCATCCAAGGGTCTGGAATTCAAGCACGTGTTTCTGATCGGCTGTTCGGAAGGGCTCTTGCCGTACGGTTCGCCGGAAACGGGGGATGCGCTGGAAGAGGAACGCCGGCTTATGTATGTGGGCATCACCCGAGCTGAGGATTCGCTGCATTTGTCGTATGCACGGACCAAGGATGGTTATGGAGCGCAGCGCAGACGCCCATCACGATTTTTGTGACGGGCGTCTGTAATGCATACTGAATGCTCCTGAACGTTCAGGAGCGGGAATTGGCTGAAGGCCGGTTGACTATGCCTGCGTATCCTCCGAGTTGCCGTTTTCACCGTCTTCGCCATCTTCGCCGAGCAGCTTGGACAGTTCGGCATCCCAATCGATATCGCCGGTCTTGCCATCTGCGGCAGGGTGAGAAGCGGAACCGTTGGCATCGGAAGAAGAACCTGAAGGGGCGTCGGATGACGGAGACGCGCCATCTGCGGGCTTGTCGCCAGGCAGCGAAGGCAGCAGATCGGGATGCGACCACTTGGCGTCACGGCCTTCAGGGCCTTCGGCGGCGGTGATCATCTCCCATAGCCCGGTGGCCTCGCGCATGCGCTTGGGACGCAGCTGCAAACCGAGCAGACTTTCGAACGTACGCTCGGCGGGGCCACCCATCGCGCGCTCGCGGCGCATCATCTCACGCAACTGTTCGATATGAGGCAGATGGGCCATACCGGCGCGCCACACCACGCAATCCACCCAGCCCTCGACCATCGCCAGCAGCGATTCCAGCGAAGCCAGCGCCTCGCGCTGTTCGGGAGTGTCGGGGATGCCGACCTTGGTGAGATTCACCGCGCCGGAAATCGACTCCGGATCCATCGACGTGGCGTCACGCAGCTGTTCCTCCATCGCATCCAGATCGATGGAGATGCCGCGTGCGTACTTGCCGATGAGCGCCTCGAAACGCGGCATCAGCCACGGTACCGAGGCGTACAGGCGGGCGTGAGCCATTTCCTGCAGGGCCAGGAAGGAAAGCACTTCAGATTCGGGGATTTTCTCGGTGGTCTCGAATCCGGAGAGCGCAGCCTCGAACGCGGCGGCGTCGGCGGCATCGGCGGAAGCATCAGAGCCGGAGACTTGGGCGGTACCGTCAGTTGCCGGAGTATCGCTGTTGCCGGCCGAAGTGAAGCCAATGGGATTGGCAGAAGCGTCGGTGGATGTGGAGAACGGATTGACCGAGTCGGTTGAAGTGCCGGCCGTGTCGGCCTCGGCCGCAGAAGCCTCACCGTTCAGCATCTTCGCGTATTCGGTGGCGTTCTGGGCAATCAGTCCACCAGCCGGATTCTTCAGCAACGCGATGCCCTGATCGAAACTGCCATGCACCTCATGGCTCAGATTGCCGGCCGCATGCCCCAACTGCATGGCAAAGGACGTGTTGCCCAGCAGCTTCATCAGTTGGGCTGGGTCTTTCATACCGTCGGGAATCGGAATCGGCACCGGTCCGGCGAACATGCCGGCAATCTCGCCATCGCCGAACGCGCCGCCAAGACGCTCCGAAATCACCGAAGCCAAAGCGTCGTTCATCGACTCGGCCACAGGAGCTGCGAACTTCGCCCACTGGTCGATGGTGCCCTCCACCCAGCCGGCGCGGGTCAGCACATCCGGATCGCCGGGCGCGGGATTGAACTCGCAGGCGGTATCCAGCCACAGGTTCGCCTCACTCATCGCGCGGCGAGCGGCCTCGCCATCCACGGCGGACACGCTGGATGCAGAACCGGAGGCGTTGGCCGGCTGCAAGGCAATCGACTTGGCGAGCTTGACGTTGATCGGCCCTTCCTCGACAGTGCGCTGCATATCGCCCATCGTGTTGAGTCCGCCGGCGCTGAACGCGGCCATCATCTGCTGGACTTCGGATGGATTGGGCAGTCGGCTGGGGTCCTGACTCATCAGCTGTTCGCGGATCTCCTCAGGCAACTGGCTGATCTGCTGCCAGGCCATCTCACCCTGAATGGGGCCGAAGCATTTGATCAGCCACTCGTGAATCGCGTTGTCGTCCATGCGTATCCTTCTTTGCCGCGGTGTGTTACCCCAAGTGTAGGGTCTGCCCGGGCCTGTTCGCTTGTGGCCGAGCAATATTTTCGGTTTATGTTCGTTTTCGGCCGATTTCGGCCCTCCGCTTACACTGTAGGGTATGTTTGCACGCCACAGGAATCAGGAAACAGACCTCGTCCAGGAGCAGGAGAGCCCGACTGCGGATTCGGAAGCGGGAGATGAGCACATGCCATCGTTCGAAGTGAAGCATGATTCGCGCCTATCTCGTGGAATCAGCCGTGCTCGGGCCTATGCGGCCGCTCGTCCGAAACGCCATTTCGTCGGTGCATTCGCCGTGTTGCTTGGTGTGGTGATTCTGCTGCTGCCCAGCCCGTACGTCATCGAGATGCCCGGACCCACCCAGGATGTGCTGGGCAAAGTTGAGGATGGTGCGGTTATCGACATCACTGGTACCGGCGTGACGACATATAAGGATTCCGGCAAGCTGCTGCTGACCACGGTGAACGCGTCCGGCGTGCCCGGGTACCCGATCATCAACGCGCAGGCCGTCTGGGGTTGGGCCAATCCGCAGGTGGAGGTCATGCCGCGTGAGGCCACGGTACCGGTGGGCCAGAGTGCGGACCAGTATCAGAAGAAAGTCGAACAAGACATGGCCGGTTCCCAGGATTCGGCCAGTGCCGTCGGTCTGGCGTATGCCAAAGCCCATGCGGACGAACTGGGCATTGACGCCAGTGCATTGCAACACGCCAAGGTGACGATGCACGTGGACAGCATCGGCGGGCCGTCCGCAGGCATGATGTACACGCTCGGTCTCATCGACAAACTCACCCCCGCCAACGAGAGCGGCGGCAAGACCATCGCCGGCACCGGCACCATAGACAAGGACGGCAAAGTCGGCAGAATCGGCGGCATAGAGCTGAAGATGCTTGGCGCCAAGCGCGATGGCGCCACATGGTTCCTGGCCCCCGCGTCGAATTGTTTGGATGTGGCCGGCCGCGTGCCGGATGGTCTGCGCGACGTCAAGGTCGCCACGCTGAACGAGGCGTATCAGGCGTTGGTGGCCATCGGCAAGGGGCAGGCCGACGATTTGCCTCATTGCGAGGCATGACACGCGCGGCCAGTCGTTGTTTCTGGTGAGACGACTCGCATGGGTCTGCCCACAATGCGGCGATTTTCGGCCGCGTTAACGCATTTGTTCGCGAAGACTTGCTAATGTGTCCCCTGTGAATCAAACGGCATCACAGAACGCTGAAGAATTTGGTTTCGAGCCCGGCGATATCGTCCAGGAGTGGCTCTGGGACGACGACGTGGACGATTCCATTCGTGCCCAGATTGAAGAGCTCACGGGCGAGGATCTCGTGGACGAGGACTACGACTCCGCTGTGGACGGCGTCATCGTATGGTGGCGCGACGGCGATGATGAGGACGAATTGTCCGATACGATCGTTGACGCCTACGCGGTACTGGGCAATGACGGCCCGCTGTGGATACTGACTCCCAAGCCCGGCCGCCCGGGTGCCACCAGCTCATCCACCGTGCAGTCCGCCGCACAGACCGCCGGTATGAACGCCGCCACCCCGCTGACCGTCAGCTCGGACTGGAACGGCATCCGCCTGCGCGCATTCGGCAAGGGTCGCTGATAAGCCTCAATCAATACGCTTGACTTTAAGCGTGTTGACTGGCGTCGTGTGCTGCGTAGTGCTGCTGGGCGTGACTGAATGTCATTGCGATTGAGCGCTACGGCACGCGTATGCGACACCACGTGTCGCGTAGTGCCGGCCATACGCTATTGTTGTCATTTGCGGGCAATTAGCTCAGTTGGTTAGAGCGCCACCTTTACACGGTGGATGTCGGGGGTTCGAGTCCCTCATTGCCCACTTTCATTTTTCATCGCTTCATGCAATCCCCTCATTCCACGGATATAGGCTGTGACGATATTCCTTGACAGTCTTCGGCAAGGGTTCTGAAATCTCAATGAGATGCGTGCAGAAGGAAGCTTGCAGTACTGCTACAAAATCGTGAATTTCGGTCTTCTTGGTCAGATGCGTCTCAATAGTCACGTAAAGTTGTGGCAGAGTGTTTATATCCAGCAGGAGGTCGAATAGCCGATGGCGCAGGAACTTCGTGAAGGGGACGGCAAGTCGGGCATCGCACGTGCGGGCAAGCGCAAGTGGGGGTATGACCCCGCTCAGGTGGACGCTTTCCTGGAGCGCGCCCATGCTTTGTATGACAGCGAGGGCATGAATCTCACCCAGCATGACATTCAGAACGTGTCCTTTGATTTGCGCAAGAACGGCTATGTGATCGCACAGGTTGACGCCGCGCTTGGACGTCTGGAACGTGCCGTGGTCGATAAGCAGACCACATGGGAGATCGCACAGCATGGGCGTGTGACGTGGAAGGCGAAGACCGAGAAGCTGTATCACGAAGTCCAGAACCATGCGGAGCGTAACGAGCGTGAACGCTTCAAGTCCGGAGCGCCCAAGCAGCCTTCGTACGATAAGAAGCAGGTGGATCGTCTGGTCGACCAGATTGTGGACAAGGCGGCGGCCGCATTGGGCGTTGACGGCGTTATCGAAGACGATGTACGGTCTTTGGCCGATCTCAATGCGAATACGGTCAACAATGTGATCTTCACCCAGCGCAAGGGCAAGAAAGGCTATGACGAGCGACAGGTCGATTACTTCCTGAACGCCTGCGTACAGTTGCTGAGTCGCTTGGAATCCTATGCCCGTGTGGCCGATTTCGTGTCCGGCGAGCCTGCGGCTCCTGCCCAGACCGCCACGAACGTGACCGTTCAAGCGAACGGCGTCTCACCGTTGTTCGCTTCCGGAACGCAGCGCCCGGCAACTGACGAACGTTTTGCTCCGGCTGCCGTTGCTCATGACGAATCATTCGATGCCCTGCATCAGGCCGAGCAGAGCTTGTTCACGGCTCCGGCTCCGGTTGCTCCCGCAACGCCGGCCGCGGCGGCGCCGATCTCCTATGCGCCGGCTCCTGCATCGTTCGATGCTTCCACAAGCACCAATAGCACCAATGCGGAACAGCCGGTTTCCTTTGCTCCCGCAGCATACCCGGTGCATGCGTCCAACGAGTCTGCGGCGAAGCCCGTCTCCGAGACGCCTTCCGTGGCTCCTACCGCAGTTGCTGCGGCTGAGCCTCCCGTCAGTGCCCCGTCCGCGCCGGTTTCCGGTGTGACCGCTGGCAGCGTCCCCTCGTTTGCTCCGGCACAGGCAGCTCACGAACCCGCAGCTCCGTCATCGACCCCGTCGGTGTTCGCGGAACAGCCCGTGGATATGGTGCAGAACGATTCCTCTTTGGCCGCTCTCGCCCACATGGCTGCGGTTTCTCAGGAACTTCCGGCAGTGGATGCACCGTCCTTCGCTCCTAAGATGCCCAGCCTTGATGCACCGAATGCGCTGAAATTGAATGAGGTACCGGGTTCGGTTTCATCCCCGGCACCCTCCGCCCCGGCAGTACAGCCTGTGAATAGCACTGCTGACGAGGCTGCGTCCGCTGCTATGCCGGTCTCCTTTGCTCCCACCAGCAAGCCGGATCGTAACACGAACTCCATTCCGGTTCGCGTATCCGATAGTCAGCCTGCAGACAGCACGATCTCCCGTCCGGCTGCGGAATCATCTGAATACGTTGCCGCCTCCCATGACACGGAAGCAGCTCAGCCGTCACAGGATAAGCACGATTCCAGCGATTCGTTCCCGCTGCTGTTCCCGCTTGGCGGTAACTTCGATTCGGATATCCCCGACCTGTCGTTCCCCACACTGAACAATGACGATACGAAGAAGGAACAGTGAGCATAGCCTCCAACTCCACTGTCATCATTCTCGGATCCACCGGATCCATCGGCACCCAAGGACTTGACGTCATCTCGCGTCATCCTGAACGATTTACCGTCACCGGTCTGGCGGCGGGCGGAGCACATATCGAGCTGCTGGCGCAACAGGCCGCACAGTTCCATGTGTCCGAAGTCGCGGTGTTTGATGAGACCAAGGTTCCAGCGCTGCAAGCAGCTCTCGCACAGGCCGGCGCACAAGGTGTCCGCGTGACCGGCGGTCCGGATTCGGTCATCGCCATGGCCGGCTCCGGTGCGAATGTCGTATTGAACGGCATCACCGGCTCCATCGGACTCGAACCGTCGATCGCGGCGCTCAAGGCCGGTTCCCAGCTGGCATTGGCCAACAAGGAGTCCGTAGTCGCGGGCGGGCATCTGCTGTTCAGCGCGCAAGTGCGCGAGAACCAAATCAACCCGGTCGATTCCGAGCATTCCGCCATCTGGCAATCCCTGCGCTCCGGAACCCACGCCGAAGTCGCCAAGCTTGTGGTCACCGCCTCCGGCGGACCGTTCCGCGGCTGGAAACGTGCCGACATGGAGAACATCACTCCCGAGCAGGCGCTGCATCATCCGACGTGGAACATGGGGCCGGTTGTCACCATCAACTCCTCCACACTGATGAACAAGGGCCTCGAAGTCATCGAGGCGTCCCGCTTGTTCAACGTGCCGCCTGAACGCATCGACGTGACCGTGCACCCGCAGTCCATCGTCCATTCCATGGTCGAATTTGTGGATGGCGCCACGATTTGCCAAGCTTCGCCCCCAGACATGCGTCTGCCCATCGCGCTGGGTCTGTCCGCGCCGGACCGCATGACCAATGTGGCCGCCGCGTGCGACTGGACGCAAGCCGCAACTTGGACCTTTGAACCGTTGGACGATGAGGCGTTCCCTGCCGTGCAACTGGCCCGCCACTGCCTGGCCGCCTCCGAGAAGCATACGGCGGTGCTCAATGCTGCCAATGAACAGGCCGTGCATGCCTTCCTCGAGCATCGTCTGCCATACCTCGGCATCGTGGACACGGTCAAAGCCGTGCTGGACCAGATGGACGCCGAGCTTCGTGGTAACCCGCTGTTCACGGACGTGGAGGAAATGAACCAGCTTGAGCTTGAAGCCCGCCGACGCGCCGACGACCTGATAAACAAGCATACGGAGAATGGCATTGGAGCGTGCGTGCCGACGGCACGGTGAACACCGATGATG
>ENA-ORTF01002356-ORTF01002356.1-human-gut-metagenome-genome-assembly--contig:-NODE-2356-length-19279-cov-8.816792_pt1 | contig 19279 bp, 20 predicted proteins | sample MGYA00241908_ERZ509180 | MGnify/ENA primary metagenome ERZ509180 (study PRJEB26280, sample SAMEA2338814) | human gut metagenome | biome: human gut; feature: human-associated habitat; material: faeces... | reverse complement strand
GGGCGACAGCTTGTCCGGTGGAAGCTGCGAGATAAATTCCTTCACCATACCGCCCTTCCCTCTGAAAGCGCAGCGGACACATTCACATGGTAGTGAAGGTCGGAGCCTCGATAATGGTAGTCTGCGTCAAAGGAATGGAGCCAACCGGCATTTTGCACATTCGCGTTTCCCCTCTCTTTTTCGGCCTGTAACCATTGCGGCGCAAGGCTTTTTCGTACTTGTGGCCCTTGGGCTTCCACGGTCGGCACCGAGGAGCTGGGGCATTTGGAGATGGTCGGCACGATCGTCCACCAGCTCACGCGAAATCTCACGGAGGAACAAATCAAGGAGGCTGGATTCGAGGCCTATTTTGTCGACCACACGACAGGCGTTTTCCCGCAGTTCGCCTCGGGCTACCCGTGGTCGGCGAGCACCATGCAGGTCACGGGTGACACCATCGCGGACCTGACGGAGGACCTGGCGGCGGAGCAGAAAGCGCGCGTGACGTACGACAATATCCTGCGCCTTTCCGACGATCCGGACGTGAGCGACGTCATCAAGTTCCTGCGTGCGCGCGAGATCGTGCACTTCCAGCGCTTCGGTGAAGGCCTGCGCCTCGCCAAGGACCGCCTGGACGAGAAAAATGTCTACTACGTAAACCCGAGCTTCGACAAGTAAAGATAGAAAATGAAAAGGAAGTCTCTGCCGACCGGCAGAGACTTCCTTTTTGTGGAGGGATACGGTAACGAAAACCCGGGAGCGTTTCAATCCACGCGCCCCTTGCGGGGCGCGACGTCGGATCACCCGTGGCGCAACCTGTGGGCGTGGGTATTTCAACCCACGCGCCCCTTGCGGGGCGCGACCGGCGTGAGAAGGGTCTGCATACGCACAACTTTGATTTCAACCCACGCGCCCCTTGCGGGGCGCGACTGGTGCAATAGGTAGCATGTCACGCTCTGAACGTATTTCAACCCACGCGCCCCTTGCGGGGCGCGACTAAAGCAGCAGGGTTATAATAAGAAAAATAAGACATTTCAACCCACGCGCCCCTTGCGGGGCGCGACCCGTCGCATTGACCTTTGTTTTGATGTGATTATATTTCAACCCACGCGCCCCTTGCGGGGCGCGACTGATGCTCAGGCGGCCGCGGGTGAAGGGCAGACGAAATTTCAACCCACGCGCCACTTGCGGGGCGCGACCGTAGACAGGTAATCCGCAACATCCAGCGGATTCATATTTCAACCCACGCGCCCCTTGCGGGGCGCGACCAGCAAAATCGCGGACGGCATCAAAAACACATAAAATTTCAACCCACGCGCCCCTTGCGGGGCGCGACTATATCGATAACTATTGCAAAAACCCCTACAAACTGATTTCAACCCACGCGCCCCTTGCGGGGCGCGACTTAAGCCTCCGTCTTCTTCCTTTATAACTAATCCAATTTCAACCCACGCGCCCCTTGCGGGGCGCGACGGTCATCGCTAAGGGGATGCCAAAAGTCATCAGTGTATTTCAACCCACGCGCCCCTTGCGGGGCGCGACAGCCGCCCTTCAAAGCAAAACCGGACCTATTAGAAATTTCAACCCACGCGCCCCTTGCGGGGCGCGACTATTATGGATTGGTTCGGAGATACGTTTTTCATCATTTCAACCCACGCGCCCCTTGCGGGGCGCGACGACGGAAATGTCGGTGACAAACTCAGCAGTTTCATTTCAACCCACGCGCCCCTTGCGGGGCGCGACAGCAAAAGTGTACAAATCACTATGCACATTTTTGCGATAACAGACAAATTTCAGATGCTTTTGCACAGAATGCCGCCTGTCAGGGCATTCTGCTCCTTTTTGATGCAGGAAAATCATGCGGATTTTGGGTGCGAACCGCCCAAGTGATCTCTGCGCACTTGTGCTTCGCACTATAAGATCATCGGTTCCTCGGGCAGATACGTCTGCTTGCAGCCGAAGTGTTCGATTTTATTCTCGTACTTCTTACCCAAGTAGTAAAATCGAAGGCTGTCCTTTTCTGGGTCAATGATCTTACAGAGTTCATTTTGCAGCTTCCGGCACTGCGCCGTGTCCAGCAGGCATTCGAACACCGAATTCTGCACGCGCTGACCGTAATTGACACATTCCTTTGCGATTCTGCGCAGCCGCCCGCGTCCGGCGGCGTCGCTCGTGTTCACATCGTAGGTGATCAGAACCAGCATAGGTGCCTCACTTCCATAAAAACGGCGGATAGTCGTCCAAGTCGACGCGCAGGTACCGCGCGAGCAGCAGGCTTTGTACATACGGTACCAGACCCCACGGTATCTTTTCCTCGAGAAACGGATGCGTGATGGTCTCCTTTTTTCGCTCCTGCCACTTCTGCAGGAACGTCCTGCGCCCTGTGTCCGTCAGCAGCACCGCGCCACTCTCGCGGAAGTCAAAATCGATCGCTTTGAGCACACGGTTGTTGATGAGCGTGAGCACAAAGCGGTCGGCAAAGCACGGGCGCAGCTCCTCCATCAAATCGAGCGCCAGCGATTCCCGCCCTGGCCGGTCGCGGTGGAGATATCCGACGTAGGCGTCCAGCCCTACGCTTTCAAGCGCCGAGGCGCAGTCGTGCGCGAGCAGACTGTAAGCAAACGACAGCAGCGCGTTGAACGCATCGAGCGGCGGACGGCGGCTGCGCTCGCGGAAGAAAAACGTCTCTTTTCCCTGCAAGATCATGTCGTCCAGCACGCTGAAATATGCCGCCGCACCGACACCCTCGAGGCCGCGCAGACTGTCGAGCGACGTCTCCGCTGCGATCTGCGGCAGAAGCCCCTGTAACTGGTCGGACACGGCTGAAAAGCGCGATTCGTCAATGCGCATGGCGTGGTCGCGGCGCGTGCGCTCTACGCTCCATTTTGCGTTGTAGACCTTGCCGAAGATCATCATTCCGGCGACGCGACAGATCTGCGACGGGTCGTCCGCCACGCGGTACTGCATCCGCCGCAGCAAGACGTTCCCCTGTGCCTGACCTGCTACACGGGCGAGAAATTTCCCGCGCGGCGAGCAGAACGCAAGTCCAATCTCCCGCTGCGCGCATGCGCCCATCAGGGCGGGCGACGCGCCCGCGTAGGAAAATGAGACGATGCTTTGCAGTGTGTGCAGCGGATAGCGGGCGACCGCTTCCCCGCCGCGGTTCGCCACAACGTTTTCCCCGTCCAGCGAGAGGTAAATGTCCTCCGATGTGACAAAAAGCGTGTTCAAAAGCTGTCTCATTGCTCTCCCTCCATTGCGCCGCGCAGATACGCGGAAACGGACTTGCTTCTCATCAGCTTTGGCAGACACAATCCTTTCAGCGAGCAGGCGTTGCAGCCCTTTGTCGGCTTTACCTTCGGCGTGCTGCCGCGCGCATAGAGCGCATGCATCTCTTCAAGGAGGGCACGCACCTCCTGCCGCAGCTCAGGGGTGAAGTCGACTTCCGTGCGCCGCCGCGGCTCGCGGTAATAGAGCGCGCCGCACGGGATCTCGCAGCAGAGCATTTCTTCAAGGCACATCGCCTGCCCACAGAGCTGGAGCGTGTCTTCCGTGCCCTCTTTCGGCTTTCCGCGCTTATACTCCACGGGATAGGGCTGCCACAGGCCCTCGCGGCCTTTGAGCGGAATGCCCGTCTCGCCGCGGCGGAATTCCAGCACGTCGCACGCGCCTGATACGCCGAGCGTGCGGGAAAAGACGCGCATATCGCGCGTGATGACGAGGTCGCCCCTGCTTTCGGTGAATGAGCCGTCATGCGCGTTTTCGTGCATGATCGCGCCGTCCGTTGTGTGGTAGTTTTCCGCCCATTGCTTTTCTACATGGATGAGTGCCCACTGGCGGCGGCAGAATTTGAAATGCTGTAAGCCGGAAAGCTGGAGGAAGTCCTCGTCCTGATAGATCACCCCATCCGCGTGCAAGTCACGCCGGAGGGAAGGTGTGTTTCATCCACGCTGACAGTGTAGTCGCCGTAGCTTCTCGGCGCGGTCACGCCGTCCTTGTGTTCGACCTTGACAAGGTCAAAGAGCTTGTGCGCCGGAGCGCAGCCGAGCTCGCAGTTGTGCTTGAAGACGATGAGCTCGCGCACGGCCATCTTGCCGCGCGCGGCGGAATGGTCGTTTTCAAACATGTTCAAAATAGCCGTCCACAGGAGTTCGAGGTCCTCTTCCGAAAAGCCGGTCGTCTTGCGCGCGAGATTCGCCGACACATAGCCCTCCGCGCGGTAGAGGCCGTAAGGCACGATGTACTTGCGGCCCATTTCGGTGTTCTTCTTTTCCGCGTCCGCCTCGGTCGTGATGGCGACGCGCGTGATGGTCACCTCCTGCGGCAGAATGGGATCGATGCTTCGGGCAAAGCCGAGCTGCACCGGCCCACGCACCTGACCGCAGTTAAGCGCACCCTTGGTAAAGGTCGTCATCACCGCGCCGAACGTGCGGATATCGTAGAAATTGGAACACATGAAGTCGCAAATTTTTTCATCCAGATGCTCGTCCTTTTTCTTGGCTTCCTTCAGCTTATCGGGGTCTGCGCCGACGTAGGCACAGGCCTCTTTATCGCTCGAGTTCAGCGGTACGCCGTCTTTGATGTAGATGCGGTAGCCTTTTTCGCCCTCTTTTGCCATTTCAACATAATTGCGGATCTTGCGCTTGAGGCAAACGTCCGTCACAAGGCCATAGCCGGTCTCGGGGTCGACGCGCGGCATATTGCCCGCATCGGGATCACCGTTCGGATTGCCGTTTTCCACGTCGAACAGCACCACAAATTCATAACGGTTCTTGATGGGATCAGACATTTTCTTTCTCCTCCTTTTTGCCATTACACTGATGATAGTAACCAAGATAAAAACAGATTGTTTCTTCCTGCGTGAATCGCGCCGGTGGTGGTGTGGTCAGTCGCGCAGCAAGATCACTTTCCAAGTCTCCGAGCTTTTTCCCTAATCCTGGCTTATCTCGCATGAGTTTTTTCAGGTGGTAATTACTCAAGGAGAACAGTTTGCCAAATACACTCCTCGGTGTTGATGCCGCCGAGTTGAAATAGCTGTCCCTAATACTCCGGTTCACGCCCCACCCCATCGATGCAAGCTGAATCTCTTCCATCACTCGAAAGAGACGGCCCAAAAGATATGGCATATAGTTACAATCTTCATTTAACTGCACACTTGTCACCTCCGAAAACATTGAATGATCGCTTCCTCGTTCGTAGTTCTTTGCCAAATAGGCCTTCAAAATAGCGGCTCTCTCCCAAGTAACGTTTCGCTCTGCACGAATGCGAAGCAAGACAGCTTCCATCAAAGATACAGGGTATGGAGTTCCTGAAAATACAGCCCGCACCGTTGCCCCAGACACAACTGGACTGGGGACCTGTTTTTTGGAATCTCGTACGGTTGCGTTCAGCAGAGCCCACAAAGGGAGTATCGAATATTTTGCACCGGCGATCTCCAGCCTTGCATAGTGCGCGTTTACATTCTCCATCAGCTTTCCGAAGCTGTCGCGCAGAAAGAAGCGGACGGAAAGGCGCGCCGCGTTGGGCGCGAGACCGAGAATGTAAAACGGTCGATTCGGGTCGACGCCGAGGTCGTCGCACGGCAGCCCATTCGCCAGACGTTTGAGCGCCGCGCGCAGATCATTGTCCGACAGGCCGCCGTATGTGCCGCCGCCAATCACGGCGCTGAAAAAGCCGGGATAGGCATCATCTGCGCCCTCTGCCCAGCAGACGACTGTCGTATCGCCGATGTGCTGGACGTGGTCGCTGTCCGCAAGCAGATGATTCAGTGCGGCGGTGTAGGCAAAGGCGGCATATTTTCCCACTGGGGCATTGTAGTTCTGCTCCCGTCCGTAGGAGCAGAACGCCGGAGCGTTGAACGACACCAGCGCCGCGCCGCTGGACTGCGCGTCCCGCACGCCCTTGACCGACGGGTGCACAGCAGCCATCTCATCCTCTTTTCCGGTCACGAGACACTGCATCTTGACGCCGCTCTCGCCGCCGTCCCGATACCGCTGCCATGCCTCGCGGATAGCGGCATCCTCCTCGATCTTGCGGCCATCCACGCGAAAGACGAGGTTACCGCCCGCAGTCACATCGTCGAGCTGCCTGATGAGCGCCGGATGCTCTGCCGCGTGCTCCGGCCTCCAAGTGTCGAAGAAAGCCAATATTGCGCGGGCATTGGGCGAATCGACGCTATCCAGCACCGCGTGGTGCAGCTTTGCCGCTGCGGCAAAGCACTCGCGGCTGCGTTCCGGCTTCCCTTTCTGGTCGATGCCGAGCAAATAAGCGGAATTGTCCCACAAAAAGTTCGAGGCAATGCTGACCGTTCGTTTCACCGCCGCCGGCAGCACCATCAGCTGCGGCTGCATGACCGTCTTTTTACCCTTTGTCCCTTCCACCATTGTCGGAACGATCTGCGTCAGCTCACCGTTTTCGTTTATGTAAAGTGCGAGACTGATTTTGGCAGGGGCCCAGCCGGGCGCGGCGATCTCGCCGCGCGAGAGGAGGTCTTCATAATACCGCGTCAGCGCTTGCAGGATCATCCTCTCACCTCCCCGCTGTTTGGCGGCGGAACAGTCATCACGCCGTCGACAAGGCTCGCGCGGAAAAACTTCGGCGTGATGTTCGCAGGATCGCTGTAGTCGAGATCCCACAGCATCCAGCCGAGGTCGCGCGTGCCTTTGAGCTCATCGGGGCACGGCGGCAATTCCGTGCAGCGCCGGAACTGCGCGGGAAACTCCCGCGTGCCGAAATACGGCATGCTGTAACACTGCCCCTTTTCCAGCCGTCGCTTGATCATGTCCTGAAACTTGCCGGGATTGTCGCCGGGCGCAGCGGCGTCCGTCGTGTCGAAGTGCGCGTCGATGACATAGTGTACATCCCGCAGCACCATAGCCGCGCGCTGCTGAATGCTCTCCGACGCGGCGAGGTACAGCTCCCCCTGCCCTTTTTCCATCACGGTCTTTGCCCTGCGGGCGCTGATGACATCCTTGACCTCGTTGCGGCGGATGTTGGTGAAGCGGATGGGGGCGCACACATGGATGCGGTCGATCACCCAACGGAGCCCTGGGTGCCAATAGAGGCTATCCAGCAGCCCGCGCGCCGCTGAGGGCGTCATCACGTCATAGCTGACGCGTTCCGTCTTCAGTTCGCATCGCGCAAAGCATGCGTAGTCTCCCCAGACTTCTACTTGAATTGCCATAGAACCACTCCTTTCATCATTTTCTATTTAGAGAATACTACTTATTCTTCAAATCGTCAATCGCTTTTTTATAATAAGAAATAAGTAATATGATTTTGCTTAGAGAATTTGACAGGTGCATTTTTTTCGTGTATAGTTTCTCCGTCGCTGAAAGCAGCGTGGGTTGAAATATAATTTGAAATAAGTATGTTCGCAGGGAGAAGGACGGGAAACCGTCCTTCTCCCATTTTTCAGATAAACTCCGCTTTCCCCGTCTCCGGTTCCAGCGTCAGGCCGGTCATTTCGCTGTACAGACTCATATCGTTTAAGATCGCACTGTCTTCATCCAGCACAGGGACCTCTCGCGCGGTCAGCAGCGCGCCCGCGGCATAGAGCTTTTGAAAATGCGGTTCGTAGACCGAGACTGCGTAGCGCCCCAGCTTGCGGTAGAGCTTTTTGGAGCACTCGCCCGCTTTCAGCCGTTCGATGAGCGCCGCTCCGCCGCCAAACGGGACATAGACCGTGCGCGTGTTCTGATCGATCAGATGAAAATTCTCCGCCACGGTGCGAAACGGCAGTTCGCAGCCGTTGATGCCATCCTCAAAGGCTTTGACAATGCCGTACTTGTCAAGTGTTTCCCCGCTCAGCGCGCGCAGTTCGCGGAAATAGCGCTGCATGGTTTCCTGCACGGCGGGGTCTCGCCCGTCTTTCAGCGCATGGCGTGTTGCGCCCACCGCCGTGCGGAACAGAAGCGGCGGCAGTTCTGCCCGCTCGAAGACGGTGACGATGCTTTCCTCCGGTGCCCGTTTCCCCTCGCGGTTGCAGCGCCCCGCCGCCTGCAAGACGGAATCCAGCCCAGCCAGCTCGCGGTACACCGCGGGAAAGTCCACGTCCACGCCCGCCTCGATCAGCGAGGTCGACACGACGCGGCACGGTTCCCCCGCCTTTAGGCGCCGCCGGATCTCATCGAGAAGCGTCTGCCGCTGTGCGGGCACCATCAGCGTCGAGAGGTGAAAGCTCGCCTCCTGCGGCAAGCGCGCAAAGATGCTCTGCGCCGCCTTGCGGCTGTTCACGATGCAAAGCACCTGCCGGTGCTCGCTGAGCTTTTCCGCAAGTACATCGTCCTCCAAGATGCCCTCCTGCCGAAACGTCACGCGGCGGAAGCTGTCGTATTCCTCCGCCGTCTGCGGGCACAGTTCTGTGATAGGGCAGCTTGGCGCATAGGTGTGCAGCAGGTCACCGAGCGACGGCTGCGTGGCTGTGCACAGCACAAGCGTTGAACGGAATTGCTCGGCAAGCGATGCCATCGCCGCCACGCAGGGCCGCAGATGGCAAAGCGGCAGCATTTGCGCCTCGTCAAAAATGATGACGCTGTCGGCAAGATTATGGAGCTTGCGGCATTTTGACGAACGGTTTGCGTAAATGGACTCAAAAAACTGCACCGCCGTTGTGACGATGACCGGCATGTCCCAGTTTTCCGCCGCCAGCGCGCGGCGCACCTCCTCGGGCGACGCGCCGTCGGAAAGCTCGAACTGCACACCTGAGTGATGCTCGAGCACATTGCCGTCGCCGAGGATCTCGCGGAATACTTCGGCATTTTGCTCGATGATCGACGTGTACGGCACGACGTAGATCACCCGCTTCATCCCGTGCGCCACTGCGTGCCGCAGCGCAAAGGCGAGCGACGCGACCGTCTTTCCGCCGCCGGTCGGCACGGTGAGAGTGTAAATGCCTTTTGGTTTACTGCCTGTATCCAGACAGATGTTTAGAATTTTGCAGCGCAGCTTGTTGAGCGCTGTTTTGGGATTTTGCCACGGCGCGATGTATTCTTTCAGCCGCCTTAGCAGCGTCGGAAGATCGTCATATCCGCCGCGCCCACGTTCGCCGTCCATGAACCGCTCCGTATCGAGAAAATCCGCGTCCACCAGACAGGAATAGAGCATCCTTGTCCGAAACGACGCTTTCAATGGATCCCGTTCCGGCGTCTCAGGCGGAAGAGTTGGCAGTGTCACGCCGCTCTCGCCGCAGCGCTCAAGATAGTGTCCCTCTACGCCCTTTTTGAACCGGCCGGAGAGCGTAGCCTCGCCCGCGCGGGCGGTCCTCAGATTTCCGACATCCAAAAGTCCGCCGTGGTGACCGGCGACGCACGCGGCGGCGCTGGGCCGCTTCATCTTTATACAGGTAGCATCCCCGCCGTGGTGTGGTCGACAACGGGACCACCTTCAAGCAGGCGCTTCTGGAATGCGTCAGTGCATTTGCCGAGATCGTGCGCGAGCCCCATCAGATCTCCGTCCGCCTCTGCGCCGAAGTCGGCGGCAAACTCTCGGCACAGCGCAGCTGTACCTGTCAGGTGCTCCGCGACGGTCTGATAGATGGTCTCGCCGTTTTCATCCTGCCGGATGTGTGCGTAATATGGCATGCGCTTCCCTCTCATTTCTCCCCAAATAGCAAAAATCAGCCCTGTGAGATCACAGAGCTGACTTCCCGGGGCCGGGATCCAGCCCTGCGTATAAAACTTGTGCGTTAATCATATCGTATAAGATAACGCCGAAAAAGTCAATGGAATTTATATGCCTTGCACTGTTCACGGACGTTTTCTTTTGGCCTTTTTTCCAGCTTATCCGATACCATTGTCCCGCCATCTTGACGCTGCGGCGAAAGTGTGGTATCATCGCTTTGCCTTCCGGGAAGACTACTCTGACCGGCGGCGAACCAGATTCATTCTACCGTTCTGACAGCGAGGATGCGTTCCGAGCCACAAGAAGAGGGAAAACAAAGACACAGCCCTGCTGCGTCGTCATTTGCTGTTTCCATCCCTTCTGCTGAACGGCGGAAGGGATGATTTTTATTTTGACAAAGGAGAATGCGTTAATGGAAACGAGAGTCGCCGTGCTGGCCATCATCGTCCGCGGGGGAAGCTCTGTCCAGCCGCTCAACGAGCTTCTGCACCAGTACGGTCAGTATATCATCGGGCGCATGGGCGTGCCGTACCGCGAAAAGGGCGTGAATATCATCAGCGTGGCGCTCGACGCGCCGGGCAACGTCATCTCCGCCCTGTCGGGCAAGATCGGCCGTCTGGACGGCATCACCGCCAAAACGGTCTACGCGCCCGAGGGCAGCATCGGAAAGGAAGAAAAACAATGAAAAAGAATCTCAAATATCTCTTGGCCCTGTGCCTGACGATTGCGCTCGTCTTCTCGCTCGCCGCCTGCGGACAGAAGGCGGATGAGACGCCGAACGACGCGCAGGACGACCAGCAGACCGAACAGGAGGAGTTCACCCCTGCGAACTATTCCATCGCCGCGCTCAAAGGCCCTACGGCCATGGGCCTTGTGAAGCTGATGAAGGACAGCGAAAGCGGCGAAACGACTGGCAATGAATATACCTTTACCCTTGCCGGTTCTGCGGATGAAGTGACGCCCGCGCTCCTCAAGGGCGAGCTCGACATGGCCTGCGTGCCCGCGAACCTCGCCGCCGTGCTCTACAATAAGACGGAGGGCGAGATCGAGGTGCTGGCGGTCAACACGCTCGGCGTTCTCTACATCGTGGAAAACGGCGAGAGCGTGCACTCCATGGCCGACTTGAAGGGCAAGACCATCGTGGCGGCGGGCAAGGGCTCTACGCCGGAATACGCCCTGCGCTATCTTCTCACGGAAAACGGCATCGATCCCGATAACGATGTGACGATCGACTGGAAGAGCGAGCACAGCGAGTGTGTCGCGGCGCTGGCTTCCGGCCAGGCGAGCGTTGCGCTCCTGCCCCAGCCCTTCGTCACCGTGGCGCAGAGCAAGATCGAGGGCCTGCGCATGGCGCTCGATCTGAATGCTGAATGGGACGCACTCGATAACGGCTCGGCGCTTATCACGGGCGTCATTGTTGCCCGCCGCGCGGTCGTGGAGGAAAATCCCGCGGCCGTGAACGAATTCCTGAAGGAATACGCCGCAAGCGTTGACTACGTCAATGCCAACACCGCGGACGCCGCCGCGCTCATCGGCGAATACAGCATCGTGGACGCCGCTGTCGCGGAAAAGGCACTGCCCTACTGCAACATCGTCTGCCTGACGGGGGCAGACCTTCTTGAGGCGCTGCCCGGTTATTTAGAGGTGCTCTACAATGCGTCTCCCGCCGCTGTCGGCGGCGAGATGCCGGATAACAGCTTCTATTTCGCATAAATTCTTTGCGGCGGCGGGCGCTGTCCCGCCGCCGTATTTCAAGGAAAGGAGAGATGATCATGCGCGGAAAAAAGCAGAACGTGCATCTCTGGGCAGTCGCTTTCTGGCTGATCGTCTGGCAGCTTGCCGCGATGGCACTGCACGCGGCATACCCGCACGGCGCGCTGCTGCTCCCCTCTCCCGTATCCTCGCTCGCGCGGCTCATTTCGCTGGCGGGCACGGCGGTGTTCTGGTGCGCCATCGGCACGTCGAGCATGCACATTCTGGGCGGCTTTTTGCTTTCCTGCGCGCTGGCAGTTGTGCTGGCGGCGCTTTCCGCGCGGTTTTCGCGCGTCGAAGAGCTGCTTGCGCCGCTCGTGGCGGCGGTCAAGACCGTGCCGGTGGCGTCGTTCATCATTCTGGCGCTTATCTGGCTCTCCAGCCGAACGCTGCCGCTGTTCATCGCGGCGCTGATGGTCTTCCCGCCCGTGTACTTAAATGTGCTTGAGGGCATCCGGCGCACGGACGCCTCTCTTCTGGAGATGGTGCGCGTGTTCCGCGTGCCGTTTTCGCGCACGCTGCGGGGCGTGTATCTGCCGCAGGTGCTTCCCTACTTCCGCTCCGCCGTCAGTGCGGCGCTGGGCCTTTGCTGGAAGGCCGGCACCGCGGCGGAGGTCATCGCCCTCTCCAGCGGCTCGATCGGTGAGAAGCTCTACAACGCGAAGATATACTTCCAGACCGCCGACCTCTTCGCCTGGACGGCGGCGATCGTGCTGATCTCGGCGGCGTTTGAAAAGCTGTTTCTTCTCCTCGTGGACAAGATCGCAGAAAGGATGGGCGCATGATGGAGCTTCGAGTCGAACACCTTTGCAAGTGCTACGGCGAGAACACCGTGCTTGACGACATTTCCTTTACCGCGCGTGTCGGTGTGACGCGTCTGCTCGGTCCCTCCGGCATCGGCAAGACGACGCTGCTGCGCGTGCTGCTCGGGCTGGAAACGCCGGACAGCGGCACGGTCAACGGCGATAAATTTCGCTGGACGGCGGTCTTTCAGGAAAACCGCCTGCTCGAAGGGCTGGACGCAGAGGGAAATCTTCGCTTCGTCCTCGGAGCGAATTACAACGCCGCGGCGGCGCAGGCGCTCCTGGAAGAACTGAGACTTGGCGACGTGAGGAAAAAGAAGGTACGCGATTATTCCGGCGGCATGCAGCGTAGGCTAGCGCTCGCCCGCGCGCTGCTCGCGCCGTCTGACGCCATCGCGCTCGACGAGCCGTTCACCGGCCTCGACGCGGAAAACCGCGAGGCCGCGATGCGCGCCATCCTGCGCGCGGCAGAGACGAAGATCGTGATCCTCTCCACACATGAGGAATTGCCCATCCCCGTCCCCTGCCAGATCATCGAATTGTAAAAAGGAAGCGCAAGCATTTTGCTTGCGCTTCCTTTTTTGATGAAGTTACGCGCCGATGGCCTCGTCATAGACGGTGCTCGCACCGCTGTGGGCGGCGACGAACTTATCGCGGAACGTATTGACCAGGCTCTCGTTGCCGTAGACGGACACGACGTACTGCCCCGACGTGAGGATCACGAGCCTTTCGGGGAAGCCGCACATCCACTGCTTGCCCTGCACGGCGCTGCGGATGTCGGCGGCGACGGTCGAAACGTTGCTCGCGTCACTGACGTGGAACGCGCCGCAGGTAAAGGTGTTGAGGTTCATCATGTGCACGAGCGATGCCGCGCCGTCGATGAGCGACACGTCGGCGGACGGGAACGTCAGCTGATAGGTCAGGTTGTCAGCGTTCGACACATCGAAGCTGCCGGGCGCGCCGTCGACGCTGTGCTCTGCGTCTCCGCCCGCGGCGGGAAATTTGTCATCCTCGCTGTACGTGCTCCAGACAGACGTGAGCAGTGAGAGCGCGCCGGTGTCCTGCGCCGCAGGTGTTTCCGACGGTGTTTCCGCGGGCTTGGAGGGCTCGGCAGGTTTAGCAGGTTCGGACGGCTTGCTTGCGGGCGTCTCGTCCTTCTTGCTGTCGGACTTGGTCGGTTCCGCGGGCTTTTGTGCCTCGTTAGGCTTTTCGCCCTTGTTTGCGTCGGGTTCGATCTCTGTAGCGTCGGACGCATTGTCTTTGTCCGCGTCATCCGCGGCAGGCTCGTCCTGCTTGTCGTCGACGGGCGTCTCCGCCTGTGTGGGATCGTCCTCTTCCAGCGTCTTGTCGTCCGCCTTGCTGCCGCAGGCGGCGAGCGAAAGCGTCATAGCGAGCGTCAGAAGAAGGCAAAGCAGCTTTTTCATCAAAGTTCTCCTTGCGATTTAGTATTTGTATACTGTATTGTAACAGAGATTTTTTAGAAAAGGAAGTCTTTTATTTTCTTCTTGCAAGAAGTGCAAAGGGTTTCCCTGCGCCGCGCGCAGGGGAGCGAGTCAAAGGGGGTGTTCTCTTTCGCGAAAGAGAACACCCCCTTTGGAACCCCCAGAGATCTGCCCATCTTGTAGAAGTACACCTAATCATCGTCTATCGAGGTACTCATCAATGCGGCGAGCGCAGCAATGCCGCATTCGGTAAGCAGTCTGCCGCCGGACAAACGTCACACGCGCCTCACGACAGTAAGGTGCGGTTGCAAGACGTAGCGACTCGCAGAAGATTCATGGCGAAGCCATGTACACCGCACCCGATTCCGCAGGCTGAGCAGTTCTTCAAGCCCCAGACCGGCAATGTCGGGGGTCGAGGGGGGACGCCCCTCGTCTTTCTCTGGGGGATTCAAAGGGGGTATTCTCTTCGAAAAGAGAATACCCTCTTTGGTGCCGCGGCGTGCGCGCCGCTCCCCCTCCCGCGCTAGCGCGGGAAAAAGGATGCAGCGCTGCCGCGCTGCGATTGAATCCCCTGCGCCCTATGGGCGCAAAAAAGGAGCAGCCCTTTCGGGCTGCATAAACTCCCCGCGCCCTTTGGGCGCGAAAAAAGCCGCGCTTGCGCGCGGCAATAAAAAAAGGAGCCTCGAAAGAGGCTCCTTTTTCAGTGGCATCAGCCATTATATCCAAAGAAGTTATTGAAGAAATCCCAGGGATTGGAGTAGTAGCCGTTGCCGCCATTGCCGTACCCGCCGTTGCCGTAACCGCCGTTACCATTGTAGCTGTTGTCGGTGCTCTGGTCGGAATTGTTCGTTTCCGCCGATTCGGGAACAGCGTCGAAGGTGAGGGGGACTTCGATCGTTTCGCCGCCGCGGTACACGGTCAGCGTCACGGTGTCGCCCGCGCTGTAGCTCTTTTTAGCAGCGACGAGGTCTTCATAGGAGGAGATCGTTTTGTCGTCCATCTTCGTGATGACATCGCCGAGCTTGAGCCCCGCCTTGTCGGCGGCGCTGTCCGGGTCAACGGAGCAGACGAAGACGCCCTCGGTCACGTCGTAGCGGTACTGCTGCGCCATCTGCGCGGTCATCGTCTGCGGCGTGATGCCCATGTAGGCCTTGTTGGTCACATAGCCGTTGGTCATGATGTCCTTGACGAGCGACACGACGTCGTTGATGGGAATGGCAAAGCCGATGCCCTCCACGGTGGTGTTGGAATAGCTCGAATACTTGGCCGACACGATGCCGATGACCTCGCCGTAGCTGTTGAAGAGCGGGCCGCCGGAGTTGCCGGGGTTGATGGAGCAGTCGACCTGGATCATGTTAAAGGGCGTGCCGTCAACATTGATGGCGCGGTTGACGCAGGAGACGATGCCCTCGCTCATCGAGAACGTCAGTTCGCCGAGCGGGTTGCCGACAGCGGCGACGGATTCGCCGATGGCGACCTTGCTCGAATCGCCCAGAACCACGGGCGTTGCGCCCGTCACGTCGATCTTGAGAACGGCGATGTCGTAGTCCTCATCGCTGCCGATGACCTTGGCGTCGTAGGTCTCACCGTTGTAAAGCGTTACCTTCACGCTGCTCGCATCAGAGATGACATGGTGGTTCGTGAGAATGTAGCCGTCCTCCGTGATGAAAAAGCCCGTGCCGCTCGCGGCGGTCTGCACGGTCTGGCCGAAGTAGTTGGTCGTGGCGGAAACGTTGATGGACACCACGCTGTTGACGTTCGAGGCATAGACCTCCGACATCGACATCTGCGTCTTGCCGTCGACCTTGACGGTCTGCACCTGCGCGACCTCGCGGTCGCTGACCTGAACGCTCGTCTTGTTGACCTTGGTCGTCGCGCCGCTCACGCCTGCGCCGATGAAGCCGCCGACGAGCGCGCACACCAGCGCCAGCGCCACGATCTTGCCGGAAAGACCGCTGCCGCCCTTTTTCTTCGGGCTGCCGCCGGGATTCTTATCCCACGGGTCCTCGGCGTAGTTCTTCGTGTCGATCGGGGCGTTGGGGTTCTGCTCGTCGCCCTTGCGATAGCTGTAGTGATACAGGTTGTTTTCGTCTTCGTACATGATGTTGACCTCCTATGGACTGAGACCCTTGCTGGCAGCCTCTTTGCTTTCGATGATGCTATCATAGGGCATATTTATGTATATTTCTTGAACGCTATTTGACGATTTCTTAAATTCCCGATGACTTTTTTAAGTTTCTGTGATAATCGCGCGATTCCCCTTGCGCTTTCCTTTCCGTCATAATAAAATGAAACGCGACTGAAGAAAAAGGAGGCGGCGCACATGCTTCGCATCGACAATCTGAAGCTCCCCGTGGGAGCAAAGGAAGACAAGCTGCGCGCGGCCTGCGCGCACGCGCTGCGCGTGAGCGAGGAGGCGCTTGTTTCCGTTCATCTCCTGCGCCGCTCCATTGACGCGCGCGAGGGCGTGAAGCTCGTCTGCTCCTGCGCGGTCGAGGTCAAAAACGAATCCAGCGTTTTACGGCACTGCAAGAATAAGAATGTGCAGCCCTATGCGCCGAAGAAATATACGCCGCCCGCGCCTGTTTCAGCGCCGGAGGTCTCCCCTGTCGTTATCGGCGCGGGGCCCGCGGGCCTTTTCTGCGCGCTGCTGCTGGCCCGCTGCGGCGCAAGACCCATTTTATTAGAGCGCGGGCGCGCGGTCGAGCAGCGAAAGCGCGACGTCGAGCACTTCTGGCGCACGGGCGAGCTTGATCTGACCTCGAACGTGCAATTTGGCGAAGGCGGCGCGGGCGCATTTTCCGACGGCAAGCTCAACACCGGCACAAAGGACCTGCGCCACGGCTATATTTTAGAGGAGTTCGTCCGTTTCGGCGCGAGCGAGGATATTTTAGTCGACGCCAAGCCCCATGTCGGCACTGACAAATTATATGTGGTGCTGCAAAATCTCCGCCGCGAGATCATCGACCGCGGCGGCGAAGTTCGGTTTTCCCACAAGGTTGTGGATATCGAGCAGAACAGCGGCAGCGTCACGGCGCTGCGCGTGAGCGCCCCCGAGGGGGAGTACACGCTGCCCACAAAGCACGTCGTGCTCGCGCCCGGCCACAGCGCGCGCGATACGTTCGAAATGCTGCAAAAGCGCGGCGTGCCGATGGAGCCCAAGCCCTTTGCCGTCGGCGTGCGCATCGAGCACCGCCAGCGCGACATGGACTTAGCGCAATATAAGGAGGCGGCGGGCCGCTGCGGCCTCCCACCCACGTCGTACAAGCTCTCCTGCCACACGGAAAAGGGGCGCGGCGTGTTCTCGTTCTGCGTCTGCCCCGGCGGCGAGGTCGTCGCCGCCGCGTCGGAGGAAAAGCGCGTCGTGACAAACGGCATGAGCGAGTTCGCGCGCGACGGCGAGAATATCAACGGCGGACTTTTGGTCTCCGTCACGCCGGAGGATTTCCCGTCCGGCGATACCCTTGCGGGCGTCGCATTCCAGCGGGAGCTGGAGGACGCGGCCTATCGCCTTGGCGGTGGGAATTACGCCGCCCCCGCCCAGCGGGTCGAAGATTTCCTCGCCCACCGTCCGTCAACGGGCGCGGGAAAGGTCGTGCCGACCTATCTTCCCTCCGTCCGCTGGTGCGACCTGCACAGCTGCCTCCCGCCCTTTGTGTGCGAGGCGCTCGAGGAGGGCCTTCCGATGCTTGGGCGGAAATTAAGGGGCTTCGATTCTCCCGACGCCGTCCTGACGGCGGTGGAGACGCGCTCTTCGTCGCCTGTGCGCATCGTGCGCGATAACAGTAGTTTTCAATCCGCCCTGCGCGGTCTATATCCCTGCGGCGAGGGCGCGGGCTACGCCGGCGGCATCATGAGTGCTGCGGCCGACGGCCTGCGCGTCGCAGAAATGATTTTGGAGGAATTGAACCATGAATGAAAAAATCGGCGTCATCATCGACTTCCTGACTCCGGCATACGAAAAGACGCTGCGCGACACCGCCGCGCGCTGCGGATATGACATCGTCTTCTACCCCTCGTCCAAGGCGGCGGAGGGCAATGTGGACGACTGCACGATCCTCTACGGCCACCCGTCCCAGCGCGTCATCGCGGGCGCACGCAATCTCAAGTGGTACGCGAGCTGCTGGGCGGGCGTGGACCGCTTCTGCCGCGACGACCTGTATCAGAATCCCGACTGCCTGCTCACCAACGCCTCCGGCGCTTACGGCACGACCATCGCCGAGCACTCGATCATGGTCTCGCTGATGACCGTACCATTCTGCAGCATATCCTCTAAGTTGATCAGATCGCAGTTATGCTCTTTCTGTGCGAAATAGTCGGAATCATGGAAATGAATGATTCCCGCTTCATGCGCACGTACAACCTCTTCCGGAAGAAGAACACGTTTTGACAAGTCCTTACTTACTTCTCCGGCCATATAATCACGCTGTGTAGAGTTGATCACAGGATTCTTGTTAGAGTTCTCCTGATTCACCTCTTCATTCATATGATCCAGAAGTGCAAGAATTCCGTTATCTGTTGTATTCGTCTTTCTCATCAGTTCTCTTTTATAACGATAGCGCACATATTTCTGTGCGACTTCATAGCCGCGCAGTTCCATAATTCCGGTCTCTACCATATCCTGTATATCTTCTACATTGACAGCATGAGTGGATTCCTCAATTTTCTTTGCAACGTTGTCCGCCACTGCCATAATCTGATATTCATTCATCCGATGCAGTTTGTCGACGTCCTTGTTTGCACCTTTGATCGCATTAATGATCTTCTCCAGGTCGAAGGCTACCTCTTCGCCGTTTCTCTTAATTACGTTCGTCTTTATTTCTGCGTTCATGTTTATCCCTCTCTTGTTTTTATTGCCGATGTAGTATGTGCTCACCCTCAAATACTACTAAATATTGTTTTTTCAACATCATTTCCGCACAAGATATTGTGCAAGTAATATGATACTCTATAACAGGCGAAAATGAAAGAGGTAATTTTGTTAAAATAAATGTTTGAAATGTGGTCTAAATTTTGGTGATATTTTTTTACGAAATCTGTTGCATTTTTAATTTTGTGACGGGTAAAGTGTGGCGCATAGTTAAGAATACTTAAGACGCATTCCCTGTATTGATTTTTGCATTCAAATATACTGATAATATGAAGTTGTTGTGCCGATATTTCTTCATTTATAAAATTAATCTCTGTCAATCTTAATCCATATAACAAATTATCATTTTTTGTTGTTTCGTAACATTTGTTACAAACTATTTTCTATAAAAGCTATATACTCTAATCACAACATAAGTTGTACAACACCAGTTAACACCAACTAAGTTTTAATAAAAAGGAGATTTTAATTATGAAAAAATATGTATGTGAACCATGTGGCTACGAATATGACCCAGCTGTAGGAGACCCGGATAACGGAATCGCACCGGGCACAGCCTTTGAAGATATTCCGGATGACTGGGTATGTCCAATCTGTGGATTAGGAAAAGAGGTATTTGTTGCAGAAGATTAATTACTATTGATTACTCTTCTTCTTGCAGCCTTTCATAATCCGTGATCTCGATTACCTTACGGCCTACAAGACGGATGATACCTTCATCCTGTAAAGTAAGCAGCATACGCGACAGAGATGGTCTTGTAGTATTCAGATATACTGCCAGATCTTCCCTGTTCATATGCAGACGAACCCGG
>ENA-ORTF01002352-ORTF01002352.1-human-gut-metagenome-genome-assembly--contig:-NODE-2352-length-19342-cov-2.641935_pt1 | contig 19342 bp, 18 predicted proteins | sample MGYA00241908_ERZ509180 | MGnify/ENA primary metagenome ERZ509180 (study PRJEB26280, sample SAMEA2338814) | human gut metagenome | biome: human gut; feature: human-associated habitat; material: faeces... | reverse complement strand
ACCGGCTGGAAGATCCTTCTGGTGATCCTCTTGGTTTCGCTGCTGCTGATTCTGCTTGCTGCCTTCGGGCTTATGGGACTGAGAGGCAGCGGCTCCGTCAGTATGCAGGAATTGAGCCGGGATGAGTACTTCGCAGAGGTGGAAGGCCTGTCGCAAGAGGAAGCTGTAGAAAAGGTGCAAGAATGGCTGGCTGGCTTGAATCAGGAGGGAACCCGCGCCCATGCCCTGCGTTATGACTATTTTAATGGCAGCAACACGGCGTATTACTTCCTCGTCTATGTTCCCGGCGGTGGAGATTCCTCTCACTCCGGCCTGGGCCAATCCACCAGCATCTTTGGAACAACGGTGAAGTTGGAGCTGGAGGAGACCGGAAACGACGGGACACTGTTCAGCATCCTGTCCACTGCGGAAAATGCGCCGAATCTGAAGATCACCTTGGGCGGAGAGCGGATTCCCTGCTATGTAGATACCGTGGACTTCAACCCCACCGTCTATTATATTGTGCCGCAGTATGACGAACTAGACCCCGATGCTGCAGACTTCTTCGTGCCGGAACGGATTTCGGTCGTCCAAATCGTCGGCAATTCCAATGTGGGCGTTGCGGAGATTCAGGAGGATGATGTGGCCTTTGACATCCTGGTGGGCATTGACAGCGCCCCCTATCTCGACCTGGAGCATGACATCTACGGGAAACCGGATGGGACCGGCGGCTATGATTTCAAGGATGGCTTTGAGATCCGGATTGAGTACCAGACACACGACGAGCTGCTCAGCCATGCGGACATGATCACCTGCCTGGCATTTGAGCAGGACGGCAGTTACTACCTCATTGACGACCGCCCAGACAATGGCCGTACTTTCCGCCAGATCGATGAGTCGTTCTACCATGAATTAGAGTCCCTCTTTGAAGAACCATCTTAATGCTGGCAAGATAAAAAAGGAGGTTCTGTTATGGAATTTTTGCTGAATTTCTTGTTAAATTACATTACTCTCAGCGTGGCCGGCATTGCATTCGTCTTGATCCTGGCTGTATTGATCCGGAAAAGAAAGACCCTCGCTTCTAAAGACAAGGGACTGCTTATCGTTTTACTGGCCGTCCTTGCCATCTATTTCGGATTTATCCTCATCGTGACCATTACATCCGGATCAATCCATCCTGCTGGTGGGCCAACTCCCATAAAGCCGTAGCAGCTGATGACGGTAATCGAAGATGTGGCCGGAAAAGTGACGGCATTGCTCGAAAAATACGAGTTCGATGTAAGTACCCTTGCAAGGTATTTGGGACTCTCCCTGGAGCAGGTGAATGACATTGCTCATGGAAAGATGGGAAGCCTTTTAGAGCAGCGGAAAGTATTAGATAAAATCATGTTTCTTTATGCTGTGGCCTGTGAAGATGCCGATTTGAAAACAAGTGCATTTTTAGAAGTGCTGGTTTCCTGCCACCATCTTTCGCCAACTGCGATTGCGAAAATGTCAGGTGTTGACGTGGCGGATGTTGAGAAAATGCTGTCTGGCCTTTCCGCGGAAGTTGACATCTACTCGAAGTATGAGATCGCTGTCACGGCAATGGCCCTACGATTCTTTATGAAAGACTGTGAACCCACTATTTAAGAAGAGCAGGACGGGCAATCGCCCGTCCTGTTTCTTATTGAGTGATTGGTGCTGCTCGGCTCTGTGTCTGGATTGATGATAACTAATTTATGAATTACTTAACATTGGAAATAGGTTTCCTTCATTCGCTTGTGACCATTTCAACCGCAAATCCAACCGCTCACGACAGATCGCCCTTATGTGGCTGCTGTCTTTTCAAAAGCCTTCGGGCAGCTTTTTTGATTTTATGGCACACGCCAAGAATAGCGATGCAAAACAGCAGAGCCGCTAATCCATATCCAAACGACTGCATTGCCATGTTCATGTTCACGCCTCTTTTCTGACTGCTGCTTCTAAAGACCGCAGCCAAACAATCCTCTTTTTTTGTACGGCTCCTTCTGGATCGTGCCGACCTCATACCCCGTGCTGCGAATAGCATTCATAAGAGCCTCCGTGTCCAGCTCTGTTTCAGAGAGGATCACGGTCTGGTTTTTGCTCCGGGAAGAACTCACCTTTTTGACCGGGCAGGCTTTGCGCACAGCGTCATTGACATGAGCCTCGCACATCCCGCACATCATTCCGTTGACTTCCACTGTGTACTTCCACATATTCTCTCACTCCTTCTTGACTTTTGTATGATCGAGCAGCGCAGATCGGATGCGGGCCTGCTGTGCCGCAGTCCGTTCATCCGGGATCTTTCTGGCCATCAGACAGCAGAGCGGCGCCAACGAGCTTCCGAGAAGCTGATGGCGAACGATGGAATAGCCGCGCTCGGACAGGTATGCCATCAGCTCCCCGGCAGTCCAGACATGGTATACCCGAAAGCCGGACAGCCCTATGAACCAGAGCCGGAGTCTGGCGCTGCGGCTTTTGCCCCAGACAAAGGTGGGGGCGAACAGCCATCCCCCCGGCTTCAGAACCCGCCAGGCTTCCGCCAGAGCTTTTTCCGGGTGAGGCATGACATGGAGGGCGTTGGAGATCACGACCGCATCAAAGCTCTCCGGCCCGTAGGGCAGCTTGGTGGCGTCCTGGACGGAGAAATGGAGCCGAGACGAATATACCTGCTTTTTGGCCTGACGGATCATTTCAGATGAAAAGTCGGTTGCCTCCCAGCTCCGGACACATGGAGACAGCGGCACGGACAGCTGGCCTGTTCCGCAGGCCAACTCCAGCACATCCATGTCCCGTTTCAGAAAAGGACGCATTGTTTTGCAGATCTGCTGATAGGTCGCCTGAGAGCGGCGCATGAAGCCGGCGTAATGCCGTGAAAACCGCTCCCAAAACTGCTTGTTGTCATCCATACAATATGGTCACCTCAATGATGGTTAGCGATTGCTAACTACATCATACTCTTTGTCGCACGAAATTGCAAGATGCCGCCATATTGGTTTTGCATGTTCTCTGGGATAAATCAAGGGAAGAAGCGAGAACGAAGAATGACCGGGATACATCTCCCGGCCATTCTTTCCGTTTCGTTCGGCTCACTGTGTTTACCGGCGCCAACCGGTGGGATTGGAGCGGGCGGTGATGAAGCGGCGATAAATGCCCTCCTCCGCCATAAGTTTGTCGTGGTCGCCGGCCTGAACGATGCGCCCCTGGTCGATAACCAGGATCTCATCGGCGTGGCGAATGGTATTGAGCCGGTGGGCAATGACCAGCAGGGTCTTGCCCCGGCACAGTTGGGTGATGGCCTCCTGGATGTAGCTCTCATTGTCGGCGTCCACGCTGGCAGTGGCCTCATCCAGAATGACGATGGGAGCATCCTTCAGAATGCAGCGGGCAATGGAGATTCGCTGCCTCTCTCCGCCAGATAGGCTGGCTCCACCTTCGCCGATGACAGTGTCAAAGCCGTCGGGCAGTTCCATGATGAAGTCATAGCATCGGGCTTTCCTGGCTGCCTCATAGACCTCCTCCCGTGTGGCGTCTGTCCGTCCCATGGCGATGTTGTTATAGACGGTATCCTGGAATAAGTAGACCCGCTGGAACACCATAGAGATCTGATCCATCAGATCAGAAAGAGGAATATCGCGGATGTCACTGCCCCGCACCAGGATCTGTCCCTGTTTGACATCCCAAAACCGGGAGAGCAGGTTGGCTACCGTACTTTTACCGCCGCCAGAAGGCCCCACCAGGGCCAGCATCCGGTTTTTCTCCAGTGTGAAAGAGACATCATGCAGTACCTCTTTCTCCCCGTAGGCGAAGGTGACATTTCGGAACTCCACCTCCGGGGCACCGCCGGCTTTGGGTAAGGTCTCCCGGCCCCGGTCGGGCAGTTCCGGCTGAGCCAACACTGCCTCGATCCGGTCCATGCAGGCGTTCATCACCGTCAGGCGGGTGGCTTGACTATAGAGCGCTTTAATGGGGCCGAAGAGGTCAAAGACGAAGAGCAGGACACCCAGCAGGAAGGTGATGGAGAGCTGCCCCCGGCCATAGAGCCAGAGAGACAGGGGGATCATCAGCACCGAGCCCAGACCGCACACCAGATAAAGGGCCCGCATCCAGGGGGCCTGACTCTCCTCGAACTCGATGCTGACCTTGCGGCTCCGGGCGAAATTCTCGGTGAGCTGCGCGGAACGCTCTCCCAGCAGGTTGAAGGTCTTGGCAATACCAATGCCCTCCACATAGTCCAGCACTGCCCGTGTGAGAGCCTCGCTCTGCTCCTGTCGGACATCAGAGTGAGCCAGGGTGCTCCCCAGGGAAGCGCGGCCCAGCTGCCAAATGATCCCTACCACCACCAAGGCAGCCAGTCCCAGCCAGGGATTCAGGAAGGCCAGCCACAGCACAAGAATGGCCTGGGCAAAGGTATAGCTCATCATGTTGGCAATGTCGTGCATACAGTTCTCCTCAATGAACACCATGTCGGTGGACAGAACGGAACTGATTTTGCCGATGTTGCCCTCTGTGAAATAGCCCATGGGCAGGCGGCGCAGATGCCGCCCCAGTTCCATGCGCAGATCGGCGAACACCATATATCCCGCCGCGGCCTGGAGCCGGTCGGCGATATTCTGGCACAGGCACTCCAGCAGAACGCAGCCCACCGTGCCCACCGCCAGCCACAGGCACCACCGTGCCGTTATGGTTCCCTGGAGAAAGGCACTCAGGGACAGGAAAGACAAGCCTATCGGAGCCTTGGACAGCATGGCCTTCAGGAACGCAAAGACAAAGGCCAGCTTGATCCGCCTCTGATAGGGGCCGGATACGGACAGGATTCGTTTCATCAGCGCGATCATGCCTCGTCGCCTCCTTTCTCCGCAGAGACACGCCAGGCAGCGGCTCCCTCAGCAGCCCGCCACAATTTTTCATAGGCGGAACAGGTCTTTCGCAATGTATCGTGGCGGCCAATCCCTGCCACATTGCCCTGATCCAGCACCACGATCTGATCGGCACCTGCAATGGACTGAAGCCGGTGGGCGATGACGATGACCGTCTTGCCCCGGATCACCTCGGCAATGGCGGCGTTCATTTTCTCCTCATTCTCCGGGTCCAAAAAAGCGGTGGCCTCGTCCAGCACCACGATGGGGGCGTCCTTCAGAATCGCCCGGGCCAGGGCGATCCGCTGCCGCTCGCCGCCGGAAAGCCCTTTGCCGCCATCGCCGGCCATGGTATAGATTCCTTTTTCCAGCCGTTTCAGAAACTCTCCGCATTGAGCCCGTTCCGCCGCCGCCAGCACCTCCTCGTCGGTGGCGCCGGGTCTTCCCAGCCGGATGTTCTCCAACAGGCTGGTGTTGAACAGGAACTGCTCCTGCGCGACGAAGGAGATCTGCTCATTCAGAGAGGCGAGGGACATCTCTCGCAGGTCTTGCCCCCCCAGCGTGATGCGTCCGTCCGTCACATCGTAAAAGTGGACCAGCAGCTTGGCAAGGGTCGACTTCCCGCTGCCGGATTCTCCCACCAAAGCAGTGAGGCTCCCCTGTGGGACAGAGAAGGAGATGCCGTGGAGGACTTCGTCCTTTTCATAAGAAAACCGCACATTCTCAAAGCGGATCTGCAAATCGTTTCCGTTGAAATCCGTTTTTCCTTCTTTCAGGGGCGGAATATTGAACAGAGATTCCATTTGGTCGATCTTGTAGCTCAGCTGGGGCAGCACCGACATAAAGTTCATGGCTCGGATCAGAGGCGGTCCCACGGAAAAAGACATGCACAATACCAGCGCGTAATCCGGCAAGGTAGAGGCGCCGGTGAGTACCAGATAGCCGCCAGCTGGCAGCAGCACCAGCGCCACGCAGGGCAAAATGCTGGTGTAGAGGGCCATCCACAGCCAGCAGGCCCGGAACCAATCCAGAGTAAAATCACGGTAGTTTTTTACATCGGTCTCAAAGCGGTGATAGGACTCTCCGTCCCGGTTGAAGACTTTCACGACTTCCATGCCGTTGATGTACTCCACGATGGTGTTGTTCATTTTCTGCCCGGCGGCGTAGTAGTCTCCCATCTTGCTCATGCCGGAGCGGTACATCATGCCCATGGCCAGTACGCCCAGCGGAAGGGAGCAGAGGGAAAGCAGACCCAGCTTCCAGTCCGTGAGGAACATGGCCGCAAATACCACCACCGGCACCGCCAGATTGGACAGCCCTTCCGGCAGGGCGTGGGCCAGCAGAAGTTCCATGCTCTCGATGTCGTCAATGAACATCTTCTTCCAGACTCCAACGCCCTTCTCCTGGATCGCGCCCAGGGGCTGCTTTTCCAGCTTGCTCTGGAGATGGAGCCGGAGGTTTTCCAAAGTATGATAGGCGGAACGGTGGGACAGTGCCAGCCCCTCCACATAGAGAAAGCCGTAGAGGACCATGCACAGAGCCATGGCCCCGGCGTTGAACAGGGTTTCCTCCAATGTGAGACTGCCCCCAGTCAGCAGGGGTCTCAGCAGGCGATAGAGGAAGAAATAGGGCAGCACGCTCATGGCCACGCCGGCCACCAGTACCAGAATGGAGGCATAAGTCGTCTTCCGGTGGCGTCCGGTGTAGCGCAGGACTTTTTGAAACACAGTATCACTCCTTTTTAGTTAGTTATTGCTAACTTATTAGCGAGAAAAAAGCCTCCGCAGAGGCGTTTTTCACCCCTTGGGGAATCCCAGGGCAGCGTACCAGTCAAAGAGACGGCAGACCAAAGTGCAGTGGCGCTGGATCTCCGGCCAGGTGAAGTCGTGGATAAAGGGCTCGTAAATGGTGGTCCAGAAGGCGGACAGGACTACATGGAGCTCCTCCTGCGTCATATCCACAGTACACAAGCCCCGGCGTCTGGCCTCGGCGTAGTAGGTCCAGGTGCCTTCCGTCATTTTCTCCACCCAGTCGTGTTGGAAGTTGGCGTAGGCGGTGCCCTCCGCTCCGGTGAGCAGCAGCACAAAGCCATCCCGCCGCTCATTGAGAAAGCGGAACCACCACAGCATATATTCCTCATCCATATACCACGCCCGGATCAGATCTTCGTCGGAGAGAGCGGATGCCGGCACCGCCGTCCGCTCCTCATAAACAGCATCCAAATCCGCCACCGTATCCGCCACCACAGCGCGAAACAGCTCCTCTTTTCCGGCGTAACGCTTATAAAGGGCGCCGGTTGTCACCCCAGCCCGCTGGCAGATGGATTTCAGGGAAGCCTTCTCAAAGCCCAGCGTCCGGAACTCCTCTTTGGCGCTGTCCATGATCCGAGGGTCAATGGAAGTATCCGGTTTTGCCATAACATCCCTCCCAATGATTGATAATTTGATTACCGATAATCTAATTATCAATATAGCATCACTTTCTATCACTGTCAAGGAGAAATCCTCTCTTGACAAACTTGCTTTTTGGTTGTATATTCAAAACATCGTTATGAAACAGTGTTTTGAATTGAGAGGTGATACCATGGCAAAGCAGATCGAAGGGGTCTATGAAAATGTACTCCGCTGCGCCCGTCGGGAATTTTTGGAAAAAGGCTTTGCTCTGGCCTCCCTGCGGGACATCGCCAAGGCGGCGGGAACCAGCACCGGCTCCATCTATACCCGCTTTACCGACAAGGCGGGATTGTTCCGGGCCCTGGTGGAGCCTGCTGCCGGAGAGCTGAAGCGCCGTTTTTTGGAGATTCAGGAGTCTTTTCACCAGTTTGACGGCCCAACCCAGCAGGAGGAGATGGGGCGTTACACTGCCCATGCCCAGGAGGGACTGTTTGACTACATCTATGAGCACCTGCCGGAGTTTGAACTGCTGCTCCGCCGGGCCGCCGGGACGGAATATGCCCACTATATTGACGAGTTGGTGGAGATCGAAGTCAGTTACACCTACAAATACATGGAGGTCATCGGCTGTGAGAGCGTCAAGTCCGGTCTGGTGACGGAGGAGTTCATCCATATCATCGTCACCGCCTACTTCAACGGCATGTTTGAGGTGGTGCGGCACAACATGGACCGCGCCGCCGCCCACCGCTATATCAAGATGCTCAACTGCTACCACATGGCGGGATTTTCCACCGTGTTTGACCCTCAGCCCTGATAAGAGGCTGTGCCTTTGGGTGCAGCCCTCTCATTTGTACAAAAGTTAGCAATTACTAACCAAAAGGAGGAATTTATATCATGAAACAACAAAGTCCCATGCTCCGTCTGTGGGAGCTGGGAGAGGGACAGCAGGGCGGCTTGAAGCGGGCGGTCCTGTCCGCTGTGGTGGGGGTACTGTTTGGGATGCTCCCCTACTTCGCCGCGGCGCAGATCATCCTGGGCCTGCTGAAAGGGGAGGAGAGTACACAATACTACCTGATATGGTGCGCAGTGGCGCTTGTGGGCTTTTTGCTCCGGGCCACCCTGTATTCCCTGGCCCTGTCCCAATCCCACAAGGCCACCTTTGCTATCCTGAAATCTATCCGGGAGAAAGTGCTGGAGAAACTGCCGAAGATGCCTCTGGGTACGATTCTGGACACCTCCAGCGGCCAGATGAAACAGGTCATCGTGGACCAGGTGGAGAGCATGGAGCGGCCTCTGGCCCATCTTCTGCCGGAGATGACCGCCAATGTGCTGGGGCCGGTGTGCATCCTGATTTATCTGTTCGTCTTGGACTGGCGGATGGCCCTTTTGAGCCTGGTGTCCATCCCGGTGGGCATGGCTTTCATGATGGCGGTGATGGCCAACTACGGCAAGCAGTACGAGGGCTCGGTCAAGACAACCCAGGCCATGAACAGCGCCATTGTGGAGTACATCGGCGGCATTGAGGTCATCAAGGCGTTTAACCAGGGCAAGCAGTCCTATGCCCGCTTCTCCGACAGCGTAAAGGCCAACGCCTCCTACTTCTACCACTGGATGAAGAGCTGCCAGATGCCGGTCTCTTTGGCCCGTGCCATCTCGCCCACCACCATGATCACCATTCTGCCGGTGGGCTGGCTCCTCTATACCGGAGGGAGTTTGCCCATCGAGACCTTTATCACCACCATCGTCCTGTCCCTGGGCATTGCCGGGCCCCTGCTGGCCGCCATGGACTTTGTGGACAGTCTCGCCAAGGTGGGCACCATCGTGGGCTCGGTGGATGCCATTTTGAACGGAGCGGAGCAGGACCACGGGGAAACGCCGGCGGAGTTCCAGGGCCGGGATATTCAGCTCTCCCATGTGTCTTTCGGCTACCATGCAGACAAGGAGGTGCTCCACGATGTATCTCTCACCATCCCCGCCGGGACCATGACCGCCTTTGTAGGGCCCTCCGGCTCCGGCAAGTCCACCATCGCCAAGCTGATCGCCGGCTTCTGGGATGTGACCTCCGGCTCCATTACTCTGGGCTGAGGCATATCCCGTTAAAGCAGCTCTACGACCAGGTGGCCTTTGTATCCCAGGACAACTACCTCTTTGACGAGAGCATACGGGAGAATATCCGCATGGGCCGCCCAGCGGCCACCGACGCCGAGGTGGAGGCCGTGGCAAAGGTCGCCGGGTGTGACGCCTTTATCCGCAGTCTGGAACACGGCTATGGCACGGTGGTGGGCGGAGGCGGCGCCCATCTGTCCGGCGGCGAGCGCCAGCGTATCGCCCGGGCCATGCTGAAGGATGCCCCCATCGTGGTGCTGGATGAGGCCACAGCCTATATTGACCCGGAGAACGAGGCCTTGGTCCAGCGTGCCGTAGGAAAATTAGTGGCGGGCAGGACCGTGCTGGTCATCGCCCACCGCCTCAGCACCATCACCGGCGCGGATCAGATCGTGGTAGTCAATGGCGGCCGCATCCAGGATGTGGGCACCCACGGGGAACTTTTGAAAAACTGCCCGCTGTATCAGGAGATGTGGCGGGCGCATATGGGCGCAAAGGAGGGAGAGCAGGCATGATCGGTGTTTTGAAAAAAATCTGGGACTTTGCCGGAGAGGAGCAGGGCAATATCCGAAAGTCCATGATTTTAGGCTTCTTCTACGCGGTGTTCCACATGTTCCAGATCGCGGCCATCTATGTGGTGGTGCTGGCCCTGGTGGGCGGCTCCACAGACTCCGCCCCGGCATGGCAGGCTCTGGGGCTTCTGCTGGCCAGCATTCTGGGCCGGGCGGTCCTCAACCGCTTCAGCCAGCTCCAGCAGACCCACGCCGGCTACTTTATGGTGGCGGACAAGCGCATTTCCATCGGTGACAAGCTCAAGCGGGTCCCCATGGGCTATTTCAACGACCAGAGTTTGGGAGAACTCACCGGCATCACCACCACCGTTCTGGACGAGGTGGAGAGTACCGGCCCCATGGTGCTGGTCAGTATTCTGGGCGGCCTGATCAATTCCGCCGTCATGCTGCTGTGCGTCCTGTTCTGGGACTGGCGGATCGGCCTGCTGGCCCTGGCGGGGATGCTGGTATATCTGGCCCTCCTCTCCGGAATGGAGAAGCAGTCCGCCAAGATTGCCCCCAAGCGCCAGCGGGATGAGGCCCGGCTGGTGGAGGCGGTGCTGGAACAGCTCCAGGGCATGAGTGTCATCAAGTCCTTTAACCTGACGGGAAAGGGTGACAAGCGGGTGCGGCAGGCGCTGGAGGACAGCAGGGCGAACAATCTGGCGGTGGAGAAGCTGTTCACTCCCTATATCTGGGGCCAGGAGATGGTCCTCCACCTGTTCAGCGTGCTGATTCTGGCGGCGTCGGTGGGGCTGTGCCTGACGGAAGCCATGTCCCTCGCCAACGCACTGATGGCGGTCATCGTTTCTTTCCTGATTTTTTCCCAGATCCAGTCCGCGGGCAGCGGCGTGTCCGCCCTGCGTCTGGTGGGCAGCTCCATTGACCACGCCAACCAGGTGGACGACATCCCGGAGATGGATCAGCGCGGCACGGCCATCCGCCCGGAGAGCCACGAGATTGTATTCGACCATGTGAACTTCTCCTATGGAAGCCGCCCCATCCTCAAGGATGTGTCACTGACTATCCCAGACCGGACCACCACCGCCATTGTGGGGCCTTCCGGCTCCGGCAAGACCACCCTTTGTAACCTGATCGCCCGGTTTTGGGATGTGGACGGCGGCCGTGTGACCATCGGCGGCCGGGATGTGCGGGAGTACACACTGGAATCCCTCATGGAGCAGGTGAGCATGGTGTTCCAGCGGGTGTACCTCTTTGCAGACACCGTGGAGAACAACATCAAGTTCGGCTGCCCGGGCGCTACCCATGAACAGGTGGTGGAGGCCGCAAAAAAGGCGTGCTGCCACGACTTCATCTCTGCCCTGCCGGATGGATATAATACGGTAATTGGCGAGGGAGGAGCCACGCTCTCCGGCGGAGAGAAGCAGCGCATCTCCATCGCCCGGTGTCTCCTGAAGGACGCGCCCATCGTCATCTTCGATGAGGCCACGGCCAATGTGGACCCCGAGAATGAGGACCAGCTCCAAAAGGCTATGGAAGCCCTGACGCGGGAGAAAACCGTGCTGATGATCGCCCACCGGCTCAAGACGGTGCGGGGTGCGGATCAGATTCTGGTGGTAGACCAGGGCCGCGTCGTCCAAAAGGGTACCCACGACGAACTGATCCAGCAGGCGGGCATCTACCGGAATTTCGTCTCCGAGCGAACGGAGTCCAGCCGCTGGACACTTTGATTGAAAAAGACAACGCTGCGGTGTGGGTATTCTATTACCTGCGCCGCAGCTGTCTGATTACAGAATATTCAGATTTTTAGGATGCTGGAGAGATGGGGGCCTTTTACAAGCATGAGTGACATATGTTCCCTTCGAGGTCCGAGGCCCTTTGCGCTAATTTTGAGTGCCTGCATTGGAAACGCAAGGGAAAAAGCATCCAAACCGGCCCGCACAGTTGCATTTTCCGTGAGTTCCCTGTTATAATACCAGCAGGAAAACGGTTGGAGCGCGGCGTGGTTTGGCTCGGAATATCAAATTGGAGGTATTTCGATGCGTACAGAGGATTCCCTGGAGCAATCGCTCCGCCGTGTACTGAAGGCGGCTGGCTACATGATGCGGAAATCCCATGCGCCCATCAGTGCGGACAACCTTGGCGGCTACATGATCGTGGATATGTCCAGGAATACGGTTGCGGCAGGCGGCCGCTTTGAGCTGACTTTGGAAGATGTCCGGGAGTGGGCACGGGATATGTGCTGACCGCGGCTGCGGCTGAGGGAGGAACGCCCTCAGCCGTTATGCCTTGGGCTTCATCTCTGTGGTAAGCCGCTGATGCGGCTATCATGTAAAGAGTGCTTATCCAAATCAATAGAAAGAGAAAGGAATTTGCTTTATGAACAAGGGAGAACTGATTGCTGGTATGGCCGAGGAGAGCGGGGTTTCCAAAGCGGATGCAGAGAAAGTCTTGAACGCATTCCTATCCCAGGTCGAGAAAGCGTTGTGCGCGGGAGATAAGGTCCAGCTCACCGGCTTCGGCAGCTTTGAAGTGAAAGAGCGTGCTGAGCGTACGGGCCGGAATCCCAAAACCAATGAGCCCATTGTGATCCCAGCCGGAAAGATGCCAGTCTTTAAGGCTGGCAAGGTATTAAAGGACGCAATTAAATAAAAAGGCAGACGGCGCAACACATATCAACTGCATATAAGAACCTGATTCAAAAGTCACCCCTCTGAACACTCGCTCAAGAGGGGTGATTTATTTTGTGTCCCGAAGAAAGGTTTCAAAGCAGGTAAGGTAGACTAACTTGTAGCAGCGAGGCCGTTTCCTTGGATGAAAGCTGTACCGTACATTCCAATATTCCTATAATCTGGATGAACGAAGCACTCTATGCCTTTCCTTGACAGAAGCCGGTGGTTCCGGTATAATTAAATTGAGGTTAGCAATAACTAACCATATAAAAACAAAGGGGGTTTTTTAATGTTCACAATCAACAAGTCTGTAAGTGTTTGGGAACAGTTAGTCCAGCTTCCATTTTTAAATCTATATTCCAGATTGCTCAATGCGGCCATGGAGCTGGATGTATTTTCTCAACTTTGCCAGCCGGTTACTGCTGAAGCACTGGCAGTTCATATGGGATGGCATAAGGCAAATACAGAATACCTGCTCAGTGCATTGGTATCCATCGGCTTTTTAAACAAGACGGACGGCACTTACCAGAACACCGCGGAAGTTGACCGCTATCTGGTCAAAGGGAAAGATGAATATTTGGGAGGCTTTCTGCCCTTTTATATGCAGGAAGGCATGGCACCTATGGATGTGAAGCTGTTGGTCACAAAAGGCCCCCAGTCCCAGCAACAGGAAGCGATGGAGCAGCAGTTGGATTTTGCCTCTTTTGCACAGCGGATGCGACAGGCACAGGAAGGTTACCGGCAGCAGGAGTTGTTGCGGATTGTGCGTTCTCTGCCGGAAAATGACCAAATCAGGCGCGTGCTGGACCTAGGCGGTGCTACAGGACTTTTAGGGCTGGCAGTCATCGGTGATCGGCCGGATCGTACTGGCGTCCTATTTGACCGTTTTCCCCCGGCGGTGGTGGAAGAATCCATCTCCCTTATGGGACTCACTGACCGCACGGAAGTGATGTGCGGCAACTTTATGGCAGACAGAATTGGAGAGAGGTATGATCTAATCCTGGCCCTCAATGTGATGCTCTTTGCCAAAGGCCGTATGGAAGAACTGCTGAAAAAGTGCTATGACGCACTGAATCCCGGAGGGGTGCTGCTGGTTATCAGCGAGGCTATCCTGCCTGACCACACCGGCCCCTGGGATATGGTAATGGGGTATCTGCCGTATTACTTCCAGGGGATGGATATGGGCGTATTAAAAAACGAAGTATCGGATGCGGCCGTACGCGTGGGCTTTACAAAATGTGAAAAACGCACGGAATGCCTCTGCTCTGGCACACAGGACATTGACATTATTCGGAAATAAGGAGTGTATCTCATGCTCGAATCTTTAATAAATGCCAAAATCCAAGAGTCGACGGAAACAGAAAAAGTAGACCTTCTTCACTTGAATCCGGCAGATGCTGGTTGCTGCTGTGGAGGACATGCTGGACATCACTGTTGTGGGAAACACAGACACCATAATACAGAGCAACAGGAAAAGTCTGAATAGCACGCTTCAACTAAAGCGATTCTGCGGAAGAAAGTACTGCTAACGCAGCCGTTTGGTTCAGGTGTGGAACCACGGTGCGATAGACAATGATGCATAGACGCACCGGAAAAGGACTTGCTTTGTTGCCCTCCGATTTATCTCACTGAAGTCACAAAATGCAAGGGCGGGCCATCGGCGCTGTATGCCGATGGCCCGCTTTCGCCCCATTCTGGGCAGTTACTTCCTGCCGGCCACATAGCACACAGGCAGTACACGCCCCCCGAGCAGGGTGTGTTCCGTCACCCAAAAATCGTGGGAGGAAAGATAAGCAATGAATTCCCCGGCGTTCCATAAGTGGTAGACGCGAAAGCCGGTCCGCTCCATACCCCAGGTCCGCAGTCTGGCCAATTTTCCACCGGCGTGGACAAAGGTGGGGGCAAATAACCATCCTCCCGGCTTTAAGACTCTCCGAGCTTCCCGCAAAACCTTTTCCGGCTCCGGTAAGATATGCAGGGCATTGGCAATCACCACCGCGTCAAAGGTTTCCGAGGCATACGGCAGACAGGAGGCATCCCGCACTGAGAAATGAAGCCGGGAAGATCCGCTCCGCTTCTTGGCTTCCGCGATCATATTGGAAGAGGCATCGGTGGCCTCCCACAGCCGGACACACGGAGACAGGGGAAAGGACAGCTGGCCTGTGCCGCAGGCCAGTTCCAATACATTCATATCCCGTGTGAGATGCGGACGAATGTGATTGCAGATTTCTGTATATAACGGTGCAGAGCGCCGCATGAATTTGGTGTAATGTGCGGCCATTCCCTGCCAGAAGTCCAAGTCTGATTTCTTCATAGTGATACGCCTCTTTGCAGGTTAGTTATTGATAACTAAAGAATACTCCAAAAGTCTCTGTTCCACAAGCCCTTTTTGATGGAGAAAGCCGCGTTACAGACCAGACGGCCCGTAACGCGGCTTCCCTGCTATGCTAAAAGTTCCAACAACTGCCGGATATTTTTCTTGCCGAAAGATACCTGCTCCCCATCATTGATGACCAGGCAGGGAACGCTCATCACCTGATACTTCTCCCGCAGGTCTGGGAAGCGGTTCAGGTCATAGACCTGGGCGGTGATGTGCGGATTTTCCGCAGCGATCCGCTGAGCCGCCGTCACCAGCTCCGGGCACATGGTACAGGAGAGGGAGACCAGAAGCTCTAACTTGATGGGCTTCTGGATGGACTGGATTGCTGCTCTTGTATCTTCATCCAGAGCCTGTCCCGGCCCGGCGGCATTGTAGAGGCCCAGGACGAAGGAGGTGAACTCGTGGCCGCCGGGGACCCCATGGAAAGCGAGGCCCGTCCAGCTCCCATCCGGCCGGCAGACCCGGACACAGGGCAGGTGTTCCATCTCTTCGGCCGCCCCTGTCTCCACTGAGAGCTTGCTGCTCTGCGTCGCCAGTTCTTCCATATACTGCTTCAGTTCAGCCGAAAGAGGCGTTTCGTCCAGATACAGCCGCAGGATCAGAGGCGAGGACATCCGGGCGAACACCGTATGGAGCTGGGCCAGCATATCCCCCGTAAAAAGCGTGCTGCTTGTTTCGGTGGAAGCCGCCGTTTCTGCTGTCCGGCTCACCGGAGCATTGGGATGGATGCCAGTCTTTTCCTGCATGGCGGCGCACAGGCGTTCCAGCTCCGTGGCGGCAAGGGCGCCGTCTCCCACGGCGGTGACGACCTGACGCAGAGGCTTGACGCATACATCACCCGCGGCGTACAGGCCGTCCGCAGTTGTTTTTTGGCTCCGGTCTGTGAGGATATAGCCCTGGTCATTCAATTCAGCCAGGCCGCACACCAATTCTGTGGCCGGCTCATAGCCAGCAAAGACGAACACGCCGAAGGTTTCTCCGTCTGCCGCGTGGTGCTTGGTCACTTGACCGGTTTTGGTATTCCGGTACCGGAGATAGCGGAGAGAAGTGTCACCGGAGACCTCCTCCACCTCTGTGTTGGTGAGGACGGTGATCTTCTCGTGGCTTCTGGCTGCGTCCGCTGTTGCCTGGGCGCAGGTGAAGTCGTCTCCCCGGATGAGGATGGTCACCTGGCGGGCGTACTTGGTCAGGAACACGCTCTCCTCCGCCGCGGCGAAGCCACCGCCCACCACAAAGACATCCTTCCCGGTGAAGAACTCGCCGTCGCAGGTGGCGCAGTAAGCCACGCCCCGACCGCGGAATTGCTCCTCACCCTGGAAGCCCACCATGCGGGGATGGGCGCCGGTTGCCAGGAGAATGCCGAAGCACTTCAAATCGCCCCGGCCGGTGCGGACGGTCTTTACATCGCCGGAGAGCTCCAGACCAGTGACCTCGGCCAGCAGAAATTCAGCGCCGAAGCCCTCCGCCTGCTTCCGCATGGTCTCGGTAAGTTCCGTCCCGCTGGTCCTGCCCACGCCGGGATAGTTCACCACTTCCGAGGTAATGGTGATCTGCCCGCCGAAGTGATCCTTCTCCACGACCAACACCCGGTAGCGGGCCCGAGCAAGATAGAGGGCGGCGGTAAGTCCTGCTGGACCGCCGCCGATGACCACGACATCGTAGAAATTTGCCGTCTGCTCCATAGCTTAAAGCTGTCCCACTAGGTCCAGACTGGGCTTCAGGGTCTCGGCGCCGGGCTGCCACTTCGCCGGGCACACCTCGTCTCCGTGCTCCGCCACGAACTGGCAGGCCTGCACCTTCCGCAGCAGCTCGTCGGCGTTCCGGCCCACATTGCCGGCGTTGACCTCGTAGGCCACAATTTTTCCCTCGGGGTTGACGATGAAGCTGCCCCGCTCTGCCACGCCGTCGGCTTCGATGTAGACCTCAAAATCCTTTGCCAGACAATGCGTGGGATCGGCCAGCATGGGATACTGGATCTTCTGGATACGCTCGGAGGCGTCATGCCACGCCTTATGGACAAAGTGGGTATCGCAGGAAACTGCGTAGATCTCACAGCCGGCCGCCTGGAACTCGGCGTACTTATTTGCCAGGTCCTCCAGCTCCGTGGGGCACACAAAGGTGAAGTCGGCGGGATAGAAGAAAAACACGCTCCACTTTCCCAGTACATCCGCCTTGGTAACGGCGTGAAAGGCGTTATTCTGGTAGCACTGGACAGAGAAATCGGCAATTTCTTTTTGAATCAGGGACATAGGGATACCTCCATTCATAATTTCACTGGTTAGCAATAACTAACTACTTGAAATTATACAACTTTCAGAGAGATGCGTCAAGCGGCGCTTGAGATTTTCTGAAACAGGCCGCAGCCCTTGTCCATTTACATTTGTGTTGACAAGTTCAAGGTCGAAGAGTAAAATAGCATCGTTATATAACGATGTTATAGAGGGGTGAGGCAAAACATGGAGGAAAATTCCGCCACCACCCTGGAAAAGATCCAAGAGGCCGCTTTGGCGGAGTTCCTGAAGAAGGGCTTTTTGGGCGCCTCCCTGCGGCAGATCGTGAAAAATGCCGGTGTCACTACCGGGGCCTTTTACGGCTACTTCTCCAGCAAGGAGGCCCTGTTCACCGCCATCGTAGAGCCTCACGCTTCTATGCTCATGAGTCGTTTTATGGAGGCCCAGACCACCTTTGCCGATCTGCCTGAAGAGGAACAGCCTAAGCACATGGGTGTAGAGTCCAGAGACCATGTTGCTTGGATGGTGGGCTATATCTGCCAGCACCGGGAGCCAGTGAAGCTGCTCCTGTGCTGCGCGGAGGGGACCAGCTATGAGCACTTCGTCCACAACATGGTGGAAGTAGAGGTGGAGTATACCCTCCGGTACATGGGGGTACTACGCCGCATGGGACGGGACATCCCACAGATGAGCCGATCCCTGTGCCATATCATCGCCAGCGGGATGTTCAACGCCATCTTCGAGGTGGTCATCCACGATATGCCCTATGAACAGGCCCTGCGGGATGTGGAGCAGCTGCAGGCGTTTTATACGGCTGGTTGGTCAAAACTGATGGGGGAATGATCCCCTATCTTTTTGGAAATAGGTTAGTTTATGCTAACTTCGAGAAGGAGGTTTTTTCATGAAGCAGAAGAAAAAGAGTGATGTGGCCGTCCTGTTGGACTACGCAGGCAACCACAAGGGCCTGACCTTTCTGGGCCTGGCCCTGTCGGCGGTGTCCATGCTGCTGAGCATGGCACCCTACATCTGCATCTGGCTGGCAGCCCGGGACCTGATCGCGGTGGCGCCGGACTGGACGAAGGCGCAGAGCGTCGCCCAATACGGCTGGCTGGCGTTCGCCTTTGCGGTGGCCGGCATCATCCTGTATTTTGCGGGATTGATGTGTACCCATCTGGCTGCCTTCCGCACGGCCGCCAACATCCGCAAGCAGGGTGTGGCCCATGTGATGAAGGCCCCGCTGGGCTTCTTCGATTCCAACGCCTCCGGCCTCATCCGCGGGCGGCTGGACGCGGCGGCGGCCGACACGGAGACCCTGCTGGCCCACAACCTGGCGGACATCGTGGGCACCATCACGTTGTTCATCGCCATGCTGGTGATGATGTTCATCTTTGACTGGCGGATGGGGGCGGCCTGCCTGCTGGCTGCGGTGATCTCCATTGTGGCCATGTTCTCCATGATGGGCGGCAACAACGCCAAGCTGATGGCGGAATACCAGGCGGCCCAGGACCGTATGACCAAGGCAGGCACCGAGTATGTCCGTGGCGTCCCGGTGGTCAAGATCTTCCAGCAGACCGTCTATTCCTTCAAGGCGTTCCAGCAGGCCATCGAGGATTATAGTGACAAATCCGAATATTTTCAGGCCAAGGTCTGCCGGGTCCCCCAGTCCATCAACCTGACCTTCACCGAGGGCGCCTTTGTGTTCCTGGTTCCGGCGGCCCTGTTCCTGGCGCCTAGTGCCCTGGCCGGCAGCGACTTCGCAGGATTTGTCACAAACTTTGCCTTTTACGCAGTGTTCTCCGCCATCATCTCCACAGCCCTTGCCAAGATCATGTTCGCCGCATCGGGCATGATGCTGGCCGGCACCGCCCTGGGCCGCATCGACCAAGTCATGGGCGCTCCTGAACTGAAAAATCCGGACCATCCGCAAAAACCTCAGAACAGCCGTGTGGAATTTGAGAATGTGAGCTTTACTTACGACGGCGCGGAGACACCCGCCCTCTCCCATGTCTCCTTCACAGCGGAGCCGGGGCAGACCGTGGCTCTGGTGGGGCCCTCCGGCGGCGGCAAGACCACCGTTTCCCGACTGGCGGCACGGTTCTGGGACTACCAGAAGGGCAGCATCACCGTGGGCGGCATGGAGGTTTCCCGAATCGACCCGGAAAAGCTCATGAGCCTGTATTCCATCGTCTTTCAGGATGTGACCCTGT
>ENA-ORTF01002348-ORTF01002348.1-human-gut-metagenome-genome-assembly--contig:-NODE-2348-length-19368-cov-6.220887_pt1 | contig 19368 bp, 17 predicted proteins | sample MGYA00241908_ERZ509180 | MGnify/ENA primary metagenome ERZ509180 (study PRJEB26280, sample SAMEA2338814) | human gut metagenome | biome: human gut; feature: human-associated habitat; material: faeces... | reverse complement strand
CTGGCTTTTTAGTGGTCTGTTTAGAGTTTAACCAGTTTTCCAAATTAGAATGATAGCTCTGAAGATGCCCCAAAGCAACACTTATTACACTACGTCGTAAGTAACTTGGAAGCTTGGAAAACTGCTTATCAAACTCTGGATATTTTGCTAGATTCTTACTTGTAGAATGTATCAGACTTTCAGCATAACTATTACGACTTTTACCAGTCCGTAAGCTGATTGCTGACCATTCACTATCGAATGTAGAAACACAGAAAGAAACTGCACGTTTATAGATTTTAATCGTTGGATAAAAAATCTTACTTGTATGTTTTAATTCAACAGCATAACTCGATGTTGTTTTCATACGCTCGCAGCTCCTTTCTACTAAAGATATTCTGTTAGACTTGTTCTAATCAATATAGTAATTTTAACACATAAATGAACAGAAAAGAAGTAGGAAATACAACAAAAATGTAGCGTTAACTCACAACTAAAGTCACGAGTGCGCACTTACGCTACTATCAATTCTATATCATAAGAAAAAGGTGAAAAATTATCATGAAATCACAAGCAAAAAAATATTTAGGCATGACACGCACAATGAACTGTGGTTTAAAAGCTACTGTTATCGCATATCGAGGATATCGAGATATTGATGTCCAGTTTGAAGATGGTACTGTTCGTGAACACAAAGATACAGATAGTTTTAAAAAAGGCACAATCATACCAATACAAGCTAAAAACAAATACATCGGTCAAACTCGCACAATGAATTGTGGCATGAAAGCAACCATTATTGCTTATCGAGGATTTTTTGACATTGACGTCCAATTTGAAAATGGTGCTCTTCGTGAGCATAGAGATATAAAAGCTTTCAGAAAAGGGGCGATTATGCCAAAACCAGCTGGTAAAAAAACATATCGCATTGGTCAAACACGTATGATGAGCTGTGGTATACAAGCTACCGTCATTGCATATAGAGGATGTAAAGATATTGATATACAGTTTGAAGATGGTGTCATTCGTGAACACAGAGCAATGAGTGAATTCAACAATGGCACAATTGCCCACACACCTTTTCGATTAAAAGACTATCGCATTGGTCAAACACATACAATGAGCTGTGGTATGAAAGCTACAATTATCGCTTATCGAAAAAGTACTGATATCGATGTGCAATTTGAAGATGGTCATATTCGTGAACACAAAGCAATTGGTGAGTTCAACAAAGGTCAAATTGCTCATCCAACAAATATTCTATTTGACACCTACAAATTAGACAAAGTCGCATTCCAATTTCATGACAAAACATATTTCTATGTTACATACACTAAAAATGATTCTGAAATATCAGAAGTCATGTGTATCGATGATATGAAACAAAAACTGCCAGAACTGGCACAGTAAAATTTATTCATGTTGTCGAACCATATGACAATAACATATGCAATCATATTTTCATTGAGCACCCCATCACCATCAACGAATACAGACGCATTCCGAAATCAAAACTCAAAATTGAATATAAAAACAATACCGAAAGCAGCACAATATATGAACTATATAGTGACTCATATATGGGCAGTATCGACACTGATTGTGAGAAGGAATTTTCCATGCGTGTCCCGACAAAGGACAAACAAGATGACCCGAACAACTGGGAGTTTTGTTGGTATGAAAATGATGGTGATGGTGACTTCGAAAATTTTACAGTAAAACTTCCTGCAGATGACTTCGATTATATCAGGAATCTATATGACAGATATGCAGCCATACATCAGTAACTTATAAACAGTCATACAGCACCAATACTGAAAATATAGTATTGGTGCTATTTTCAATTAAGAAATGAGGTGGTTATTTTGACAAACGACTATAATGAATATGCTAAAAAACTTATTGGCACTACGAAAACAATGAATTGTGGTTTAAAAGCTACTATTATCACATACAGAGGATGTCGAGATATTGACGTCCAATTCGAAAATGGTACTGTTCGTGAACACACAGCCATGCAGTATTTTAGAAAAGGTAACATTTTACCAAACCAACAGAACAGTAAAACCGAGAACATAAAAAAATACACAGGTATGACCCGTACAATGAAATGCGGTATGAAAGCTACTATTGTGAAATATAAATATGCAAGAGATATCGATATTCAATTTGAAGACGGCACAATCCAAAAACACAGAAGTATTTATGACTTTGAACTCGGTAAAATTTCGCACAAAAGAAGGAACAATGCAACGACTGAAGAAAACCAAAACCAATATGTCGGTATGACACGCACGATGAACTGCGGTATGAAAGCCACTATTATTGCATATCGAAAATACACTGATATTGATGTTCAGTTTGAAGATGGTACCATTCGTGAACACGTGTCTTTAATTTCATTTAAACAACATAAAATAATGTGTGAAAGCTATGCACAACAATTATTAAATGAAAAATATCTTGGAAAAACCAGAATGATGAACTGTGGTTTAAACGCAACTGTCATAGCTTGTAGAGATGCATCTGATATTGATGTGCAATTCGAAGATGGCACAATCCGAGAACATATCAGAGCAGACTGTTTTGTTGCTACTCATATTGCCCATCCAACTAATGTATTATTTGACACATATAAATTAAACAGAGCAGCCTTTGTATTTCATGATAAGACATATTTCTATGTCACATACACAGAAAATGATTCTGAAATATTAGATATCATGTGTGTAAACGACATGAAACAAAAGCTACCACTATTAACCAAACCAAACAACCCTGAGATATGACCAACCAACGGTCATATCTTTTTTTTCTCTTTACCCAACAAAACTCTCTTAAATACTTACACAAAGACAATTATCTCACAATAATTGTCGGCGGGATACTACTCGATACTTATCACACGTATCTTCAGAAGATTATATGATTATACAAGGAGGAATTCACTATGGGTTTATTATCAGCACTCACTGCAGCTCTTACCCGCACATCCAAAGACAAAAACATTATTTCAAAGGACGAAGTTGCCGAAATGTTGAAAACAACACCTGAAGCACTTGACGCTTTTGAAAATGCATATAACGACGCATCTATCAGAGAAGCCAGCGAATCTGACAATCTTTTCGATGTCAATTCTCGTCAGGCTGCGTCTATGGTTCGCTCAGATACCCCTGAGACGTCCAGAAAGGTCGAAATTCTGACCGAACGCATCGTAGACGAATTACTTTCCATCTCAGGCACAAAACGCCTTACAGACGCAAATACGAGCTTTGTAACATCAGATGATATAAAGTCCGTACCAGAGAACGTTCGTCCACAACTCACAGGTCATCTTATGAAAGTTGACATTGATGAGCCAGCATATCTTGCGACATTCAGCATGTTACGCCGTTTCCAAGAAACTGGCGATATGCACGCATATCATATGTTCAGACAGGGTCTTGACATCTTAGACCTTGACCCGGTCACATACGAAGTACTCGGTATGAACCGTAACTCTATCGGTCACTGGTTCCCAGCTTTGAAAGCTGCTTCTGACAATCAGGACTTTTTCAAAGTACCTGCTACAAAGATTGTCAAAGTGCCATTGCCACTGTTACAGCTTACACGTAATGACTATTTCTCACTTACACCTACAACACTTGACATCGTCAATCGCTGGGTGTATGAAGCATTCGACCTTGACGAAAACAAAACGTATTTCGTCAAGACTGGAACGTATTCCAGCAAGTTCGACTTCAGAAATGCAAAAGTGACAACTCCGAAAGAGGTACGTGAACTTGGTTCCTATCTTCTCTTCGTTCACTTCCAGGCTTTGCAGATGGCTTCACCACTGTCTTCACCATGTATCTACGGTGTATCAACAACCAATGAATGGTGTGTTCGTGAATACATCGAAGACAAAGAAGACAATCCATGCATCTATCATGGCATGCCGCTGCATACAGAATATCGTGTATTCATCGACTGCGATACAGACGAAGTCTTAGGTATCGCACCATACTGGAAACCAGATGTGATGAAAAAGAGATTCACCACAGGTGCAGACGCTGACACAGCAGACATGAAACATGACTACATTATCTACAAGATGCATGAAGACAAGCTCATGGCTCGCTATGAAGCAAATAAAAATATGATTGTAGAACGTGTCAAAGACATGCTGCGTAACATCAATCTTGAAGGTCAATGGTCACTCGACATCATGCAGAACGGTGACGACTTCTGGCTTATTGACATGGCTACAGCCGACACATCTGCACTCAATGACTGTGTACCAGCAGGACTTTTAAAGAAAGCTCCTGAAAACTGGATTCCACAGCTTCCTGTAACAGAATAAAAACAGCTATGTGGTGTATGTTAACCAGACATGCACCACATACATAATATATTTCACAGAAAGGAACTAAACATATTATGTCTAACACAAAAACATACCAGAGCAAAGGTTTCATGACATTCAAACTGGATGATGATTTTGAACTTGCCTATCAGACAGTCACAGTCGATGATATGCTGAGTCACTATCCAGAGGAAATGCGAGACGTCTTAAAACCAGGTGTTATCGAAACACTGAAACATCCTGTATATAATTTAATACCAGGGTCAGAATTCCTAGACGCTGTCCGCAATGGCTGCATCATGAATAATGATGGCAGTCTGTCTGACATTTTTGTTGACGGATATCGCACAAACTTAGGTTTGGACGAAGCCGGACTGTCACAGGGAAAGTTTCTTGTAAGTGGAAAAGTCTTTGAATGGCTCTGCAATGAACATGAAGTCCTTGTCAACTGGGCAAACAAATAAGATATAAGAATCGTTTATAAGACCCTTTTAGCAATATCTGACGGGAGCCTTATTACAAAAATTACACAAAAGAAGGAGATTATTATTATGAATTTGAAAAATATTATGAACACAGCTGGCGAAATTTTTGAACAGATTGCCAACATTACAACACTTCGTGCGTCTGACGGTACTATCATCAACACGAACCCTGAGTTAAAGCTCTATGAAGCTTATTTGTATTACAAAAACAAACTCAGATGTACCAACAAAAACTGGTATTACTGTCATGATGAAAAGGACTTTGAAACATTTCAACGTATGTATGTCTGCAAACTTTGCATGTCGCTTGACCCTGACTACTACGCAGACCTTCGCATGAAGAACATCAAGATGTTCAAGCATGAAGTCATCGAAGATGTCGAATACAGCCGTGAAAACGGTGAAACAAGCATCTGGGAATGGCTGTTCACATATAATTTCAAAGGTCCAGATTACTATCACTTTGAATACAGTGATGATACGATTGAAATCATCTGTCTTGACGAAATCAAGCATGCATATAAAGAATTCATGCATAAGTTTGAGTTTGGAATTAAGTTATAAAAATCACATACAAATTAAAAGACAGTCACATTCCAATTAACGGAAAGTGGCTGTCTTTTTTCTTAAATCTTACACATTTTATTTTCTTGCTCTTTTCGAATATCAATCAATTTCTGATTCTTATATTTGAAATATACCCCACCTTGATACGCTCCAGACTTATTTGCCTTTCCAAGCTGTTCAAAAAGATACTTTGTCATACCAGACAAAGATTTTATCACACCCAAATATTCCACTTGATTATAATCATCAACTGTTGTTACGCTGATACTCTCATCACCAGTAAACACAAGCTTAGAACCAACAGGAATACCTAAAGATTGAAAAGTCAAATTGGACTTTGGCTGTTTTCTTACTGATTTTTCTTTTTTATTACCATATGGAAAAATGACCTTCCCATTAAAGGACATCAACATATCTTTAACCAAATCTTTATCCAAAGCGAAAAGTTCAGAATTCGCAACCTGAGATTTTGAAAAAACCGTATGTAACAGTTTTTCTTTCTCATCATAATCATCAACCTCAACGGCAAAAAATCGTTTCAATCCATTCACATTCCAATAGCCGTTTTGTTCCAAAATTGCCATACAATTTTCAAACTGAGAAGTCTGTATTTTGCCAATTTTAATCAATCCCGTTACTGATGTTGTTGTAATATAAATAATACCTTTTGACATAATCTGGTCACACACCGTCCTTTCATAAAATATAAAAATGATTACCGCACTATACCAAACCAATATACTTCTCAAAGAACCCTTTTAATTTCTCAATGACACCTGTCTTTTTCTTTGCTCGTCCACCACCAAAACGTGATACAGGCGGCATGATGTCATCAATGACTGTACCGTTTGTTTTCAGTGAACCGAAGTCAAAACTCTTCGCAATGTATGCTCGTGTTTGCTCCGGTTTCAGCTTTTCTTCATCAATGATTTTCTGAATGTCCGCTTCCATTTCCACATCTACAAACGTATGCCAATCCTCATGTACATTCGTATCTACATTCACGATTCGCAGGAATGCTTCAATCAGTTCCTTCTTGGAACGCAGCTGTGTTGATGAATCAACAGCCTTCATGATACGTGCTACTGCTTCTGCATCCAGACTATTATCATCATGATATTTCGCTACCAGTGTCAGGATGTAATCAATGTTGACTTCCACCTGTTTTACAAGCTCCATCTCAAACACAAGGTCATCAGAAATATCTTCTTTCTGCTTTCCTTTCGGACGCCATTTATCATACAGGTCAATATACATTGACTGATAATCCTGCACGTCTCTGTCTGATAACATACGCTGTGACTCGAACTTGTCAAACGCATTCAGGATGTTTGTTACACGAAGAAGACTGCTATACAGACTGATAAATTCTTTCTCGTTCTCTTCGCCAACAATCTGTGTACCAATCGGAAACTTGCTTTCGATTTCTTCAACAAGTTCCTTATATCCCTTGTGAAGTCTGCCATCGTCTTCCACATATCCATTGTAATAATCATCGTATGATTTTAACAATACAATGCTCTCTGCATCCTTGTCACCGAACAGACTGATTGCCTTGTCAACCTCTTCCTGCAAGTTACGGAAACATACAATGTTACCGTATGTCTTGATACTGTTCAGGATACGATTCGTTCTACTGAATGCCTGGATGAGTCCATGCATCTTCAGATTTTTATCTACCCAGAGTGTAGATAATGTTGTCGCATCGAATCCGGTCAGGAACATATTTACAACGATTAAAATATCCACTTCACGGTTCTTAACACGCTGACTCAGGTCTTTGTAGTAATTCTGGAATTTTGCTGCTGAGGTATCAAAATTCGTATGGAACCTGACATTATAATCCATGATTGCACTCTCCAGTGCATCACGACTGCTGGCATCCATACCGCTTGTGTCCATGTCTTCATCATCCATCATACCACTTGCTGTATACGCTTCATTCGCTTCATTCGCAGCGAAACTATAAATCGTTGCAATGGTCAGATTCGATTTTTTCTCAGCAATCTGTCTCTTGAATTCATTGTAATACATGATTGCTGTCTCCACACTCTGACAAGCAAAAATGCTGTTGAATCCTTTGACATGTTTCCCTTTTACAACATAAAATGCAGACTGTTTCGTCTTGCGGTCATAGTTGTCCAGAACATACTCTACAATCTGACTGATACGCTTGCTATTGCTCAACGCACTCTCGGTATCAATGGCTTCTATCTTCTCATCTGCTCCATCTTTACGCTTGATGGTATTTACGTAATCAATACGGAACGGCAACACGTTCTCGTCATTGATGGCATCCACAATCGTATACGTATGCAGCTTATCACCGAATAACTGCGGTGTCGTCGCAAATTTCGGATTTGCACTTTTACTTGCGTTTTCTGCAAAAATCGGTGTGCCTGTAAATCCGAAAAGATAATAATGCTTGAAAAACTTTGTAATCTTCTGATGCATTTCTCCAAACTGGGAACGATGACACTCATCAAAGATAATGACTATCTTTTTGTTTGCCACTTTATGACCTGCATTTCTCGATACGAAATTCGTCAGCTTCTGAATGGTCGTAATGATAATCCTGTACTCATGTGGATTGCCATTCTTATCTTTATCAGACAACTGTCTTTCCAGAACATTCGTTGATGTATTACCATCCGCTGACCCTTTCTCAAAACGGTCATATTCTTTCATCGTCTGATAATCAAGGTCTTTTCTGTCTACGACAAAAATGACTTTATCAATATACGGCAATGCAGATGCCAACTGTGCTGTCTTAAATGATGTCAGTGTCTTTCCTGAACCCGTTGTATGCCAGATATATCCGCCAGCTTTGATGCTGCCGTCATATTTGTAGTTCGTTGCCAGATTAATCCTCTGTAAAATACGCTCCGTTGCCACAATCTGATATGGTCGCATGACAAGCAACAGGTCTTCGGTTGTAAATACGCAATACTTTGTCAGAATATTGAGAATCGTATGTCTTGCCAAAAACGTATGCGTAAAGTCAATCAAATCCATGATTGGCTTATTATTTGCAGCAGCCCAATAGGATGTAAACTCAAAACTATTGCTTGTCTTCTTACTGGAACCACGTACCGTAGCTTCTTTGATACGACTCTCACGGGTCGTATTGCTGTAATATTTCGTGTGCGTACCGTTGCTGATAACGAAAATCTGCACATACTCATACAGCCCGGATGCCGCCCAGAAACTATCCCTCTGATAGCGGTCTATCTGATTAAAGGCTTCTCTGATTGCCACGCCACGACGCTTTAATTCACTATGTACCATCGGAAATCCATTGACTAAAATCGTCACATCGTAACGGTTGTTATAGTTTCCGGCATCATTTACATACTGGTTAATCACCTGTAAATAGTTATTATGAATCTGCTTCTTATCAATCAGCGTAATGTTCTTTGATGTACCATCATCACGTCTTAAGACCTGAACATTATCCTGCTGTATCATGCGTGTCTTCTCAACAATCCCGTCATTCGGATTTGCCAAGACATTATGGAAAAACTCATCCCATTCGTTATCCGTAAACGTAATATGATTCAGCTTTTCCAACTGATGTCTAAGATTTAAAATTAAATCTGACTCCTGATGAATCTGTAAATATTCATAGCCCTGTCGTTTTAACAGGGCAATAAATTCATCTTCCAAGTCGGCTTCTGACTGATACTGGTCAGACTTTGACGCAGACGGAATATATTCTGATACTACAGTCGCATCATCAGATGAAGCCAGAATGCTATATGTAGATTTTGTTGTATCTACCGCCATTTAAGCATCACTCCTTTCTTTTGAAGGTCAATAACTGGTCTCTATAATAAGCATACTGCTTTTTACGAGACTTTAATTCGGTGTTAAGGATTGAAATCATGTCTCTTGTATAGATATCGTATTTATCTAAAATTTTGACAATACGCTCCTGCTCTGTGAGGGATGGAACAGGTAACACTATATCCACCATTGCAGCAGGAGTTACCTCAATAACCTTTGTACCATGCGCCAGTCTAACTTTCTGTACATAGAAATCAGATGAACCAAACCAATATGCTAAAAATTTGGAATTCATTTCAGTATGAAAAATAGCGGTATGTCCACTTACAGCAACAGGTTCATCACCTTCCCAGACAACACATTTACACACATCTTCCACATTCTCACTGGTAACAGCCATAACAATATCATTCGGCAACGCTTTCGCATTCTTCTCATATTTATCATCATCAATACAAGTCAGCGTTTTACTTGTAGTAATTCCCATTTTAGAATAATGCATGAAAATCTGACCATAATGAATACACGGTCTGCCTACTTCTGTAAAGTCTTTCTTCTGGAATCCATTGCCACGACTAATCGTGGCAACTTCCCCCAGCTTCTTATATTCCACATCATCGCCAAACGTCAGCAACTCATCTCTATACACTTCATACTGCTTCTGTTTCAGCTTAATTTCTTCTGACAGCTTTGCTTCAAGTTCTGCTTCCAGCTCTGTATATTCATCCAAAATACGCACGATTTCTTCCTGTACAGGAAGTGGTGGAATTGGAATAACCACACACCTCATCAGTTCTTTTGAAACATTAAAACGTGTTACACCTTTCGCAGTTTTTCCAATCTGATACCTCAAATCAGATGACCTAAACAAATATTTCATATAATCCGGATTAATACCGTTCAAATCATAGAATCTAAAGAAAAATGAAAAACTATTCAAATACAACGGTTCTACCGGAACAGATGTCACCACAGCTGAAAATCCACATTCATCAGGTGTTTCTGAAGAACCTGTAAAACATATGTCTCCATACTGAAGACTTCGCTGATTTTCATCCTCTCTCATCATTACTCTATCAGATGTATTCTGGTCTACTGCAAAATTACTGTAAACATTTTTGTATGAAATAAACTTAGCATTTCCATTTTCAAAATCAGCTTTACTTTTTCCTGTAATTCCGCCATAGAACATTCCAACTTCACCCAGCTTCTTATATTCCACTCCATCAGGACATAACGTCTGAATCAATTCGTTAATCTTGCTCATAGCTCATCAGCTCCTAATATCCGCAATGATAGAGTCAATAGCATCACGAAGCTCGTCCTCTCTTGCTACAACATCTACCAGCTGCTTTTCTAATACATCAATGTCAATCTTTTCTCTTGTATCCTCTTTCTCGACATATGTTGACACGCTCAAATTAAATTTCTGAGCAGCAACATCATCATCCGTAGCCATCTTTACACGATAGTCTACATCCTGACGGTCTGCGAACCAGCCGAGAATCTTCTCGATATGCTCCGGCTCCAGCTTATTTGCATTCGTTACTTTCTTGCACTCATTCGAAGCGTCGATAAAAGCAATCTTATTATCTGCCTTATTCTTCTTAAGAATTAACAGGCAGGTTGCAATAGATGTACCATAGAAAAGATTGTCAGGCATCTGGATAACAGCATCTACATAGTTGTTCTCAACAAGATACTTACGAATCTTCTGCTCTGCACCGCCACGGTACATAACGCCCGGAAAACATACAATCGCAGCTGTTCCCTCGTTAGACAGCCAGCTTAAGCAATGCATAACAAATGCAAGGTCTGCTTTTGACTTTGGTGCAAGCACGCCTGCCGGACTGAAACGTTCGTCATTGATAAGAACAGGGTTAGCGTCACCGTCCCATTTTACAGAATATGGTGGGTTCGATACGATAACATCGAACGGCTCGTCATCCCAGTGCTGAGGGTCTGTCAGTGTATCTGCACAGGCAATATCGAACTTGTCATACGGAATATTATGCAGGAACATATTGATTCTACACAGGTTGTATGTTGTGATATTGATTTCCTGACCGTAATAGCCCTGCTCCACCTTCTTGTCACCAAGAATCTTTGCTGACTGCAATAATAACGAACCAGAACCGCACGCCGGGTCATACACTTTATTGACAGTTGTACGACCATTGATTGCCAGCTTTGTCAGCAACTCTGATACTTCCTGTGGTGTGTAATACTCACCGCCGGACTTGCCAGCATTTGATGCATACATAGCCATCAGATACTCATACGCATCACCGAATGCATCAATCTTGTTGTTGGCACCTTTTAAATTCATGCCAGCAATACCTGTAAGCAACTTTACCAGCTTATCATTACGCTGTGCTACTGTAGCACCTAATTTATTGCTGTTCACATCGAAATCATCAAACAGACCTGCGAAATCCTTCTCAGATTCTGTACCTTTGGATGAATCCTCAATATTCTTGAAAATGGTCTCAAGAGTTTCGTTCAAGTTCTCATCATCAGATGCACGTTCCACTACGTTGCAGAACAGCTCTGATGGATATAAAAAGAATCCCTTTTCTTCGATAAGACCATCTCTTGCTTCTGCTGCATCCTCATCAGACATCTGTGCATAATCGAAATCAGTGTTTCCGGCTTCATGCTCACCACTGTTAATGTAATCTGTCAAATTCTCTGAGATGTATCTGTAAAACATAGTGCCAAGCACGTACTGCTTGAAATCCCAGCCATCTACGGAACCACGAAGCTGACCAGCCAGCCCCCAGATACCTTTATATAATTCAGCTCTTTCCTGTTCTCTACTCATTTCTGCCATATATCCTCCTTTTGGACATAATTCTACGTCCATTATATCATAAAATTTGCTTATTTATCAGGGTTATTTTGCACACTGCAATCAAACTCTATATCATTTTCAAATAAATTGATTGCAACATTTTCAATGATTCCGCATCTATATCCTTGTCATCAGGAATATGATGTTGAAAACTATTTCCAAAATAATCACTTCTCTTTAAAGAAATATGCTTAGCATATTGTTTTTCTTTCGTTTTCACAAACGACGGTGCATCTTCCCATACATATTCCAAATCAAATTCAAAAGTATCAATGCTTTCGTTTTCTGAATGACTTATAAAAATAATTCTATCATCACCCGGAATTAATCTTATATCCGTCAATGTACCAATAAATTTGAAATTAGTGTTTGTCACATTTACAATACACGGACTTTTACCGCAATTACGAAGCTTAATATAACAATCAGCTTTATCTTTATCCTTATCACCATTATAATTTTTATCTATAAACGCATGTGTCATTGACCAATGAATCAATGGTCTATTGTTCAAAACAAATTCCTGTCTATTATGATGTGCCATATAGATAAATGAAATACTTGCTACTATGCACGATACAATTCCACAAGCACCTACAATAATGTTTAAAATATCAATCATTTTCATTTCCTTTCGTTACAGAAATACATACATTGGCTTTTAATAATCCAAACAGATAATCTCTGTAATATTCATACTGCATACGTCGCATCTTGATTTCTGCTGGAAGACCTTTTGTAAGGTCTGTTGTTAACGTATCGAATGTATCTAAAATTTCTACGATACGTTGCTGTTCCTGTAATGGTGGGACTGGGATTTCAATACTCTTCACAATATCTGAATTCAGATTAGACACAGCACCACCATTGGATGCCTTTTGTCGCATTTCATACTGAATAACGCTACTCATTAATACATGATATAAAAAATCAGGCGTTATTGTATTTTCAAAATCAGTCATTGAAATCCAACCATCATGAATACAACCATCTATTTTCAAAATATATGGTCTTCCAAAACTCATGGAATTTGACAAAATAAAAGAACCAGCTTTTAAAAATCTTGACTTTTTAGCACCCTCTTGCGTAATTTTCTCTACACAAGATACAACATATTTAGAATCAGTAGATGTATCACCAATCTTAATCCAATTAACACCATTAGAGTCTTCGGTTATATATTTTGAAATCGGTCTAGGTGATGCACCTCTTTGAATAGTCATAATTTCTCCCAGCTTCTTTCGTTCCACATCATCTCCGAATGTCAGCAACTCATCTCTGTACCACTCATACTGCTTCTTACGCATTTCCAGTTCTTTTTCCAGTTCTTTTTCCAGTTCTGTAAATTCGTCCAGAATACGCACGATTTCTTCCTGTACAGGAAGTGGTGGAACTGGAATTTGAAAATCTTCTGTCACGCTCAATGAAATTTGTGGCATTGAACCCATTCCTGATGCTTCATCCCTAAATTTCCGAACATTATTTTTCAAGATATAATTCAGATATTGTACGCTTACAATATCTTTATGCGTATAAGCCCACATTTCATTTTTAAATGTGAATGGTTTATCGTAATATACAAAATCAATAACACCTCTTGACTGTACAAGTACAGCAGGAATTCTTGTAATATTAGCTTTAGGAATATCCTTTTCAAAAGCATTTATTACGGTTTTTCCACCAGCAAAAATTCGAATATCACCATTTTCATCAGCAATTTCCTTCATTTTTCCAGCAGTGATTGGTGTACCTCGTAAACGAGTATACACATCCCCTAGCCTTTTCCATTCACATCCATTCGGACAATACTGTTTGATTAAATCTTCAATCTTACTCACTCATAAGCTCCTTTCTTACAAACAAAGGAACCTATTTTCAAGCATAAAAATAACGGCTCACGAATAGATACAATAATCTGTATATCATCTATTCGCTCACCGCTACTTGCCAGTGTATGAATCAATCATACACCTTATTGATGGGACTTCTGTCATCGGTATGCCCTCAACCCTATCCGTATGCCTGTTTTCTATTATGATTTGGCTGATACAGGAACCAAACCAACTGTATATCCTACAGCAGAAATATTCATGAACTTTGTTCTATATTTTTGTATATTCAATATCTCCAAAAAATGACTTTCTCATCATAAAAATCATAAGAAAATCTATTCATTTATGAGCATATTTTATATAACAAGTATAACATATAGCAAGAAAAATTACCATACTTATACACAATACAGTTTCATATTTTTACACATCTGCACAACACGAAATCCCTACTCAATTCGAGTAGGGATTATTATTTCATATCATTCCATCAATCTACACCATACTTGTCAACAAATTCTTTTTCAGAAATAATAGGCACGCCAAGTTCCTTGGCTTTTTTATTCTTTCCAGACTCACTTGTCACATCATTGTTGATAAGATAGTCAGTCTTTTTAGTTACACTGCCTGTAACCTTTCCACCCTGAGATTCTACATACACCTGCAGTGCTTTTCTGTTCTTGAACATATAAACATCACCTGTTACAACAAATGTCAATCCTTTACATTTGTTTCCGGTCTCAACACGTACCGCTTCTTCGACCGTAATCTCAGCCATGATGTTATTCAGCATTGCAACATTATCATCATCCATGAACCATTTTACAAATGCTCCTGACTTCTCCGGTCCAAGACCTTCGATAGCTGTATATCTTGTCAAATCATTTTTCACACATGCATCCATAACATTTGCAATCAAGTCTGCATATGAATAATTTGCAAGCAGTTTCTTAATGACATCATGACCAACCTGTGGAATATTCAGTGCATATAACAGGTGGTCAGCCCTGACAATCTTTGCACCCTGAATTGCTGCATCAAGCTTTTCCACAGAACGGTCACCAAAACCGTCTGCCTGTCTGAGCACATCAAAATAACGATTCAATTTATAGATATCTGCATACTCATGAATCCAACCGAAGTTGATAAACTTCTGCAGATTCGCTTTCGACAGACCATCTACATTGACACCGTCCTTGCTCACAAATCGACTGAACTTGCTCAGTTTCTTTGCTACGCAATTATCCGATGTACAATGAAGTGTCTCAGCACCAGATGCAGACTTATGAATCTTTGTCGGTGCACCGCATACAGGACATGTTTCAGGAATCTCAAAGTCTCCGACTTTTTCAGATACCATAACAACCTTCGGAATAATCTTGTTTGCTTTGATAACACCAATCTTGCTGCCAGCACCACCAATACCAAGTCTCTTACACTCAGAAATATTTGCAAGACTTGCACGCTTTACAGTTGTACCTTCCAGTGCAACAGGCTTGAACAAAGCAACGGGTGTAATGCACTGTGCTGCACAGCTCCATTCGATACCAGCAAGCTCTGTCTCAGCAACTTCGTCCTGCCATTTCAAAGCATATCCAGCACGTGTCGCATGATGATGTGTCACAGAACCACCTGCGGCATACACAGTATCATCATAACATTCTACAAGACCATCTGCCGGATATGTACCGTTCTCAACATCTGCTGTAAAGTCTTCAATTCCAGACTCCAACGTATCAGATGTATATGATTTATGTTTGACTACCTCAAACCCAAGTGATTCCAGATAATCCATTCGTTCACCCCAGGATGTAATATTCTCATCGGTATGAACCAATGTGAACGGAACCCACGTAATACGTCTGTCTTTGATATCCGAAGGCTTCTTTGCATTCAAAGAACCTGCAACCAAGTTTCTTGGATTCGCATACGGTTCTTCAAGCGTCATGTTATACGCATCAAAATCTGCGTATGTCATAACCGCTTCGCCACGAATGACAAGATGACCTTTCACACCTTTCAGTGTTCGAGGCATGTTCAAGAATGCTGATGCCAGATGTGTGATATTTGTTCCAATCACACCGTCACCGCGAGTGACAACCTTTACAAGTTTTCCATCATCATATGTAACAACCAATGTACATCCATCCAGCTTTACAGAAAGCCAGACAAGCATGTCCTTTGCCCATTTGACAAACTTCACAATACTCTTTGTCTTATCAAGAGACAACGCTTTGAACTCATGCTCCTCTTTGATACCGTCAATATCTTCCTCATCCTCAGACACAACCTGTGTCGGGCTGTCAGGATGGATGATTCCAGTCTCCTGTTCTAATACACTAAGTTCATCAAACAGCTTGTCCCACTCAAAATTGTCCATCAGTTCATCTTCACCGCCATAATAAGCACGAGATGCCTGATTCAATGTATCAATCAAATATCGAATACGTTTTTCGTTATCTGCCCTATTATCACTAGACATAATTCTATATCCTTTCTACTTTATTTCTTATATCTATATTTTACCACAAAAACGTTGATTTATCAACATATTTGACTGTTTTAACACATACAAAAATACGGGCAAAAAATGCCCGTATTTTTTATATAATTTCTTTAATTGTATTCATGCTTGATTTCTCCCCATTCCTGAATCAAAGGATACAATGTCTTCTTTACAGACGGGTCCATAATCATAACAAGCACAATGGCTCCTTCACTGCTTGAATAGCCATAATCCATCCACCAGTTTCCTTCAGAATCGAAAATTACGTTTGACAGACCAAAATGCTCACACAAATTATCAAAATACTCGATTGCCTCATTCAGACCACTATATGGCTGTACCGTCAACATACGATATGTTCTGCCATCGACTCTCTTCTGGAACATATGCACATGGTCCAGGATAATATTATCGAAGTATGAATAATCTTCATAATCTTCATCAAGACGTTTATTAAGAAAATCTGTTTTTTCTTCATCAGATTCATAACGAGGCTCACGTCTTGACAATGCTTTCTTCGAACAAGGCGCACGCTCTCCTTTGAACAATTTTCTATAATCTGGTCTGTACTGAGCACAAGGATGACAACCAATCCATGTACCACTCTGTGCATGCGTCCATCCGAATAGCTCTACAAACTTCTCATATCTATCTTTATTATAGCCCGGTCTGAATTGGCTGATTGGAACCCAACTACTCGATGCCATAAATATCACCTCACTTATCCTACAACACATATTCAGTATCCCCATACAACAATCATATGAAACATATAATTGATTTTATGTGTTCTATTCGTTATGATGATATACAAAACCTTTTCTAATTTAAGAATAACACACTACAAAAATATTTACAAGTACCCATTTTTCTACATAGATGCAGATAAATACAAATTATACAAAGTACTAACATAATACTACATACGATTTCTTATGTGAAACATAGAAATACTTTACAATTATAGAAAGAAGGTGATTATTACTATGTACGCATCGCCAGAAAAATATATCGGACAAACAGCCATGATGACATGCGGACTTAATGCTACTATCATAGCATACAGCTCATGGGACGATATTACCGTCCGATTTGAAAACGGAATTGAAAGACACACCTGTCTGAAATCATTTCAAAGAAAATGCATCGGTCTTCCAAAAGACATGTCCAAAAAATACGTTGGACAGACACGTGTTATGAACTGCGGCATAAAAGCCACCATTATCACATATAGAAAATACAAAGACATTGATGTACAATTTGAAAATAATATTATTCGCAAACATGTAAGCATTAGAGCATTTGAAGACGGAGAAATCGGACCAGAACCAAATATGACTACCGACGATAATAAAGAACGATACATCGGCATGTCTCGCACAATGAATTGTGGTATGAAAGCTACGATTATTGCATATCGTGCCTATAACGACATTGATGTTCGCTTTGAAAACAATGAAATTCGTAAACATGCCTGGTTACATTATTTTAAGACAGGTTCTCTTGCACCGAAAAACATTGTTAAGAATACTGCAGCAAACAGATATATCGGAATGACTCGTATGATGAACTGTGGACTGAATGCCACTATCATAGAATATCGCAAAAACTCTGATATTGATGTCCAATTCGAAGACGGTACGATACACAAACATACGCGTATCAGCAATTTTAACACCAATCGCATTGCACCAAAACATCTTAATTCATCATTCCATGTTACAGGCACTTTATTTGATATATTCCAGATACACGACAAAGCTTTTGTATTTCATAATACAACATACTTTTATGTATCCTATATATTGGATGATGTTGAACAATATGATATTATGTCTGTTAATGACATGAAACAATTACAAAACAAACTACAACAAAACTAACTTCCTTACGGGAGCTAACCAGTAATAATTAAGAATCGTTTTAAAAAAAAGGAGTGTAATTTATGGCTAACAATCATCACTATTGGATTGATAAAGAGAACCGCGCAAAGAAAGCTGCGGCATGGACTGATACCATGGAAACACAGCATAAAGACCTGATTGACCGCAGTACAGAAAACACTGCCATCTATGCTGACAACAATGGTCGCAACAGATACTTCGCACCATCCGGCACACATGCTCCGTCCATCAAACTTGTAGACAAGGATGCGGTCTCTGCTATCATTGATGAACATCGTGGAAAGACTGCTGTGCTGAACTTTGCGTCATACAAGAACCCAGGTGGTATGTTCCTGAAAGGCAGCTGTGCACAGGAAGAATCTCTGTGCCACGAATCCTTCCTGTATAACGTGCTTCGCCGTTTTGAACAGGCTTACTACGTACCAAACAACAACACGAAGAATCGTGCTATGTATACCAACAAAGCACTGTATTCACCAGATATCGTGTTCTATCACGATAATCACGCAGTGCCATGCGATGTTATCACATGTGCAGCACCAAACTTCTCAGCTGGTGCGAAATATGCAAACGTAACACCAGAATTCAATTCTGTATGTCTTCGCTCACGAATCCAGTTCGTCCTTGACATTGCCGCCTGCAACCATGTAGACACGCTCATCCTTGGTGCCTTCGGATGCGGAGTTTTCGGACAGAATCCGAAAGAAGTCGCAATCATCATGCATAACCTGCTTCCTGGATACCCATTCAAGACAGTGGTCTTTGCCATTCCTGACAAAAACCATGTAAACTACAGAGCATTTGCCGAGGTCTTCTCGGCATAATGCAACCTGTATTATCCAGCATATAGAAAGGAACAACCATCATGGCAGATAATATCTATATTGTCATGGCAAGATTCTACGGGGATTTCGGTATACCATACGAAATTCCCGTTATTGCTATTGACAACGAATCATCCGCACGCAAAATCGAAAACATATTAAAAGATTTCTGTAAGAAATACAATCCTAAGAATAACGATATTCCGTTCACCGATTTCAAAGACCACTGGCGTCAATAACCCACAACTTAAACACTCTGTGTTATGAAGTTGGAGCTTGCAAAAGC
>ENA-ORTF01002338-ORTF01002338.1-human-gut-metagenome-genome-assembly--contig:-NODE-2338-length-19419-cov-10.548905_pt1 | contig 19419 bp, 13 predicted proteins | sample MGYA00241908_ERZ509180 | MGnify/ENA primary metagenome ERZ509180 (study PRJEB26280, sample SAMEA2338814) | human gut metagenome | biome: human gut; feature: human-associated habitat; material: faeces... | reverse complement strand
TAGATCAGATAAATATTGTTTCTCGAAGAATGCGTCACCTTAAACGCATTGTACCGCGAACCGGTAGAACCGCTCCCCGCGTGATAGACGACTGCAGCCGGCTCTGTGACATTTTTCAGCCCGAAAATCTGCGCCCGGTATCCGATATCCACATCTTCCAGGTATGCAAAATGAAGCTCGTCAAACCCTCCGATCTGCTCCAAATGTGCCTTACGGTAGAGCGCCGCCCCTGCACAATTGGAAAAAACGCGCTTTGGCGCTGTGTAATTGGAAGAAGGCCTTCCTTTGCCAATCGCATACGCCCAGCCAAATGCCGAGTACAGATCCCCCGCTGTATCGACAAGCTCCGGTTCTTTCATCGAAAGCATCTTCGCCCCGACTGAAAAAATCTTCTCATCCGCTTCCATTGCCCTTTCCAGACGTTCCAGACAGAAACGGTCGGTTTTTGTGTCGTTATTTAAAAGAAAAACATAGGGTGTAGCAGCAGCTTCAATTCCGGTATTGACTGCCGTACAAAAACCCTTATTTTCCGAAAAACAGATCAGCTTCACCTGCGGAAAATGCTCCTGTATCCACGAAACACTTCCGTCCGTCGACCCGTTATCCACAACGATCACGGCAATTTCCACTGTGCTCTGAAGCAGGCTGTCCAGACAGTCCTGCAGAAAATGTTTTCCGTTATAGTTCGGTATTACCACGGTCGTTTTCATCCACCGATTTTGCTCCTCATGTTTCCTGTGTTTGCCGTCCGCGCGAGGGAGAGCCTCAGAGCGCGGATCGCCTGCCTACGCAGCAACAAAGCCGCCTGCCGCGGTGCGCTCTATCTGCGGCTTACGCCTGCGGATCCCATAAAATCCCATACCCTGCCGCTGTCGCTTCTTTACAAAATTCCATACTCTTTTGAAGGATCTTTGTTTCCTGTGCTGCCGTCGGAAGCCCCTGGCAGGCTTCTATTAATTCCGCTATTGTCTGCGCGTAACGCTCCTTTAATGTGCTGCAAACCTCCATGCTGCGCAGGTCTGCTGCCGGTGCGCTCTGCTGCAGCGCTGCACGGTGCATCGGTCCGGAATATCCTTTCCGAAGCCCTGCATACCGCATCGAACCGTCGTTTTCATACAGTCCGCTCACCAGGAAGCCTTTCGGATGCCGGATGCCAAAAACATCCCTGCCGCCCGGCAGAGGCTTTGCCCAAATCCCGATTTCCGGGCGCTGGCAAAATACACTGTCTTCATAGTCTTCCCGATAAAAGCCAAGATGTTTCAGCCCGCTCACTGTCGCCTTCCAGCCTTTTCGAAGACAATAATCTTCCAGCGCACGCTGCCCCGCCTCGTAAGCATAGCGCTTGCTCTGCGGGTTCGACGCCGTAGACGCTTCATGGCAGCGCCAGTGGTACAGCACCTTCGGCACATGCACAAACTGTCCGCCTGCCGCATACGCCCGCAGCATCAGATCGTAATCCTGCGCCCCGTCAAATCCGCTGCGCAGCTTTAATTCTTTCAAAAATGCCGTTTCGATCACCGTAAAATGACAGATATAATTGTTGGTCAAAAGCAATTCCCCGTCAAAATCCGGCTTGAAATTCGGCTCATAGAAGCGGCTCGCCGCTCCGTCGCATTTATCTTCATCGGAAAACAGCACAAGCTTTTGTTTTCCGCGCTTTTTTTCTTTTTCCAGACAATCCGCCATCTCCCAGAGCGCATTCGCAGTCAGCAGATCGTCGTGATCCAGCAGACCGACCGCGTCTCCCGCAGCAAGTTCAATTCCTGCGTTCGTATTGGCGGAAATTCCTTTGTTTTCGGAAAGGGTGCAGAGCACGATGCTCTGATCCTTCCATTCTGCAAGATTTGATGCATCTGCCGCTTCCCGCAGACAGATTCCGTTCTTTTTTGCCCAGGCCTGTACAGACTCTGCCGTGCCTCCCGCATCCGCTACAATCAGCTCCCAGTGCGGATACGACTGCCTCGACACGCTATTAAGCATCGCCTCCAGATGCTCTTTTTTCGTCCGGTATGCCGGAACGACGATACTGATGCGCAAGGAAGCAGAATGCTCCCGTTGGAACGAAAGTGTCTTTTCGTCCGGCTCCTGCCAGGTATAGACCTCCTGTTCCTGCCCAATCCGCTCCAACACCGCCCACACGGCATTTCTGATTCCGTTTTTCTGCAGATAATACCAGGTTTTTTTCAGATTGGATAGGGAAAAAACAGACATCCGTCGAACTCCTTTTCCTGCTACAGACGCCTGCGCGTGCCCAAGTGCCGGAAAACTCCGACACCGGGCACGCGCCGTGTCCTTTTGATTCGTGATATAAACCCTATGCCAGAGCGCATGCTGCATTTTTGCTGCAAAATACGCTGCTGGTGCTGCGGCTTTTTCTTTTACAGAATTGCCTTCAGGTCAGCGGTCAGCTTGTCAACCTTTGCCTGTGCATCTTCCAGACTGGTTCCCTTTACGCCCATATAGAATTTAATCTTAGGCTCGGTTCCGGAAGGACGTGCACAGCACCAGGAATTGTTGGTCAGTTCAAAGTACAGAACGTTGGACTTGGGAAGTCCGGTCGGGCGAACCGCGCCGGTTGCCATATCTTTAACCTGATCCTTATCGTAGTCGCGCATCTCTACAACCTGCAGGTCGCCGAAATTCTTCGGAGGATTGCTGCGAAGCTTATCCATCATTGCGGAGATCTGGGCTGCGCCGTCGATTCCCTTCAGGGTGATGGCATACTGGGTTTCTTTGTAGTAGCCATATTTCTCATACAGTGCAAGCATCTGATCCCAGCAGGTCATGCCGTGCTTCTTGCACCATGCAGCGGTCTCACACAGACACATTACTGCAACAATCGCATCCTTATCTCTTGCATGGGTGCCTGCCAGACAGCCGTAGGACTCTTCCAGACCGAATACATAGTGGCCTTTCCCAGCCTGCTCCATCCATTTGATCTGCTCGCCGATATACTTAAAGCCGGTCAGGACTTCTCTTAATTCTACGTTATAATCTGCTGCAATCGCTGCTGCCATATTGGTCGTAACGATGGTGGATACCATAACAGGATCAACCGGCATCCGGTTGGTAGCGGTGCGCTCGCGCAGGATGTACTCTGCAATCAGCATGCCGGACATGTTGCCGGTGAAGGGCATGTACTCGCCGGTCTTGGAATCCTTTGCATAAATGCCGAGACGGTCTGCATCCGGGTCAGTAGCCAGAACGATGTCTGCGTCCACCTTCTTTGCAAGCTTTAATGCCAGGGTAAATGCCTTGGGATCTTCAGGATTCGGGTAATCCAGCGTCGTAAATGCAGGATCGGGACGTTCCTGTTCGGGAACAACATAAACGTGCTTGAAGCCCAGCTCAGCCAGAATTCTTCTGACGGGCTTGTTGCCGGTACCATGGAACGGTGTGTACACGATTTTCAGTTCATCCGCTACTTCTTTGATGATTTCGGGATGGATGATCTGTTTCTTTAACTCTTCCATGTAGGCAACGTCGATTTCTTCGCCGATGTACTGATACAGACCGGCTTCGATGGCATCGTCCTTGGACATGGTTTTTACCGTATGGAAATCGGTTACATGCTCTACCTCGTCGATGATCTCATGATCCTTGGGGGCAGTTACCTGTGCACCGTCCTCCCAGTAAACCTTGTAGCCGTTGTATTCCGGAGGATTGTGGCTCGCCGTTACAACGATACCGGAAATACAGCCTAAGGTACGCAGTGCAAAGGACAGCTCAGGTGTCGGACGGAGTTCATCGAATACATACGCCTTAATGCCGTTTGCAGCCATGCACAGTGCAGCCTCATCTGCAAATTCAGGAGAATAATAACGGCTGTCGTATGCAATTGCAACGCCCTTTTCAGCGCCGCCCTGCTTTAAAATGTAGTTTGCCAGACCCTGTGTTGCTTTTCTGACAGTATAAATATTCATCCGGTTGGTTCCGGCTCCGATCACACCGCGCAGACCGCCGGTACCAAACGCCAGATCCTTGTAAAAACGATCTTCAATCTCCGCCTGATTATCTGCAATTTTGCGGAGCTCTTCCTTGGTTCCTTCATCAAAGTAGGAATCCTCCAGCCAGAATTTGTACTGATCCATGTAATTCATCGCTTTTGCTACCTCCATCTTTTCTGATGCCTGCCGTCTCTTACGTCCCTGCCTGTCAGTCTTCCCTTGGCTGCAGTGCATCTTCTTTAAGTCAGTATACACTATTTTTTCAGACCCGTAAAGAAAAGTCAGATTTATCTAACGAAAAATTCGGGTTGAAATAAGGATCTCCGGCTTCCAGCTCAGCTTTCCATTTGTTGCGGAAGCGTTCGGACTCTTCGTTATACCGTTTTGCTTTTTCTCCCTGATCGTCTAATCCTCTCGAAATCGATTCGAAATGATACAGCTCGGCAAAGGGCGTAAAGACGTTCAGATAACCCGCCTTGCGCAGCTTCAAACAGAAGTCCACATCGTTTAATGAAATTTCAAAGCTCTCGTCCAGACCGCCGACCTGCTCATAGAGCGATTTTTTCACCAAAAGACATGCTCCGGTTACTGCCGTCATGTCCTGCGCATAGCACAGACGTCCCATGTATCCTAAATTTTCCCGCTTCTGGCGGTAATGCACATGTCCTGCCGTCCGATGCGCGCCAAGCCCGATCACGACGCCCGCATGCTGGATCGTTTTATCCCCATAGTAAAGCTTTCCGCCGACTGCGCCGACGTCCGGGCGCTGCGCATACATCAGAAGCTCTTCCATCCAGTTGATCGTAATTACCTGCGTATCGTTGTTTAACAACAGCACATAGTCTCCGGTCGCAAGAGAGACGCCGAAATTGTTGATTTTCGAATAATTAAATTTACCCTCGAAGGTCACCACGCGGATCTGCGGATTATTCTGCAGCTCGTCATAGTAGGAAAAAATCTCCTTCGTCTCGCTGTTGTTCTCCACGACAATGATCTCGTAATTTTCCCAGGTCGATTTTTCCACAATGGAGCTGATACAGCGGCGCAGGTCTTCCACATGATCCTTGTTCGGAATAATGATAGAAATCTTCGGTTCCCCGATAATTTCATAACTGATTTTAAAAATCGTCTCAAACGCGCGAGTGCTCGTAATTGTAAAGTTTTTGAAGCCGTGTCTGCGCAAATGATCCGCAACCGCGCCTCTCGCCGCTTCGACCACGTAAGGCTTTGCCTCGATATTGCCCGCAACACTGCCTGCATGGGAGCGCCAATAATACAGAAGCTTCGGCACATGGACGATATGATTCGCATTGTCCGTCAGGCGCAGAATCATGTCATGATCCTGGCTGCCGTCAAATTTTGTCCGAAACAGCTCCGTGCCATCCAACAGCTCTCTGGAAAATACGCTGAAATGACAAATATAGTTGTTCGCGCGCAGGTTGTCGATCGCATAATCCGGCTTGAAATGCATCGTGATCATCTTGTTGATGTCCGGGCTCTTAAACGTCGCCTCATCACAGTAAATAAAGTCCGCATCCTTTTCGTTGATCGCCTTTACATACTCGTAAAGTGCGCAGGGATGCAGAATATCGTCGTGGTCAAACAGCCCGATAAACTCGCCGGATGCAAGCTTATAGCATTCGTTCGTGTTGCCCGAAATGCCCTCGTTTTTGGCAAGCTTCTGATAAACGATTCTCGAATCCTGCGCCGCCAGCCTTTTGCAGTATTCGCCGACATAGGCGTGCGCATCGTCCGAACCGTCCGCCAGACACAGCTCCCAGTTTTTGTAGGTCTGCCACTGGACGGAGCCGATCATCTCGGTTAAAAAGCTTTCCGGCGTGTTCCACAACGGAACAAGAATACTGATCTTGGGCATCCGTTCAAAGACAGCCGCCTCCTGCTTCTGTCTTTCCTCTGCGGACGGGAAGCTCTGGGTGCCGTAATGGGTCATCGCCTTCTTTTCCCAGGATTTATAGCGTACCTTTGCAATCACGCCCGACAGGCTGCCGCAATTTTTCAAACGGTCCTTCTGGCGGATCACAAAATGCATGCACTTTCTGGCAGGGCCGGACGCTTTCCAGATCGGATTGTTTTTGATGCGGTTCAATTTGAACTGCAGATCGTCCACCTGATCCTCCAGCTCAGCGACCCGGTTTGCCAGATAAACGGCTTTATAATGTTCTTTCTCGTAAGCGTCCTGATAGTCCTTTTTTTCTTCCATAATTTTATTATTTCCTCACTGTAAGCATTTCCGGACTGAAGCGGTAAAGCTTCTGCCGCGAGCAGGTATCTTCCCACAAAAAGCCGATCAGGTAGTCTCCCTCCGGCAGGCTGTCCCGATCGAAGGTCACGCACACGCCCGGCAGCTCGGTATGGACAATTCCGTGCAGATTTTCGTCGATATCCGGGCGGAACTGCCTCGTACAGGGAATCTTCCAGACCTCGCCCCGATCCTCGGGAAGTGCTTCCGTACTGGAGCCGGGCGCAATATAGCCGGTCTCCACCTTCTTTAACAACAGGGAAAAATCGTACCGACAGTTGTCAACCTGCAGTGCCCACGTCCAGCCCTGGATCATCCAGTCGCCAGTTCCTGCTCCTGCAGCTCCCCTTTGCCAGCGCCCCATGTCCCCGGCGAACTCCACGCCGATGCGCAGCACCTCATTATGCCACTGCGGTTCCAGAACACCCTCGATCTTCTCAGGGGAAACTTTTTCCACTCTTTTGTCAAAATCATAACGGCAGCCCGTATAAAATTCCGCATCCAGCACATCCTTTACCAGATATCTGTGATAGAACGGGTCGGTTCCGTATAGGGACGGGTGCAGTTCATAGAGCAGATTCAGTTCCTGATGCAGGCGGCGCAGCTTTTCCGTGCTGTCGTCCGCACCGCGGCTTAAGGATTCATGATGCGTCAGCGTCACGTCGTTGCGCACCACGTTGTAATAGCCCATTTCATATACATGATAGCAGAATTCCACGTCGTTGAACGCGACACGCAGGTTCTCGGACAGTCCTTGCGCCTGATCGTAAATGCTTTTTTTCACCAGCAGGCAGGCTCCGGTTACACCCAGGACATCCATCGCCATGCGGTTGCGCCCGAAATAAAATTCCAGCGCATCGGAGCGGAACTGCAGCTTGTGTGCAGGCCCCAGATGAATGTTGGTGATGCCCGCGTGCTGAATGATCTCCGTGCCCGGATAGATCAGCTTTGCGCCCACCGCGCCGACGTGCGGCAGAACCGCCTTTTCCATCAGCTTTTCCAGCCAGTTGTCCTGCGTAATTTCGATATCGTCATTCAATAACAGGATGTAATCGCCGGTCGCCAGGGACACGCCAAGGTTGCACATTTTGGAAAAATTGAACTCCATCGGTTCATAGTGATAAACGAACCGGAAATCCTCGTTCAACATATCGCGCATCCGTTCAATTCTTGCACGGTTTTGTTCATTGCTTCCGTTATCCACAACGATGATCTCAAAATCCCGGTAGTTTCCACTTTCCAGGACAGAATGAATGCAATTCGATAAAATATGGGGATGATCCTTGGTCGGGATGATGATCGAAACCTTCCCGGAGGGCGTAAGAGGCCAGCCTCTTCTTACATATGCCGCCTTTTTCAGATCATCATACGTCTCTTCCATACCCCAGACTTCGATTTTTTCATGATGAAACAGCACGCTGTCGATATGTGCAGTTCCATTCTCGATTTCCGTCAGGCGCAGCACCAGGTCATAAAGGTTGCGCAGTGGGTTCTCATCTGCCAGCCATGGACAGTTCTCCATCGCCTGTCTGCGCACCGCAAAGAATCCGCCGAAATAAAAGCAGGACATCAGTGTATCCGGCGACCAGTCCGGCTTCAGCCAGGGATTTTTGCGCTTACCGGCTTCGTCGATTTCATCCTCGTCCGCGTAGGCGATCACCGTTTCAGGATGGGCTTCAAACCAGCTGAGCACATGTGAAATGCCTCTCGTGTCCGGGCTTGCGTCCGGCGCGTGGAAAATCAGGACGTCCGCCGGCGTCGCGCCGTGGGCATACCGACGCACATCAAAATCCGCACGGCACTCGTCGTAGGAGATCACCTCCGCGTGCTCTACCCTGTGCTCTGCGCGCAGTGTCTCGTCCTCCTGGGCTTCCTTTTCCCGAATCCACTCGTCATAGGTGAGGGTCTGTTTCTGAATCTGCTCCTGATACCATCGGTATCTTCTCTTTACCAGATTATCCTGAATTGTTTCTTTTATCTTTGAAACCAAAAACCTTTCCTCCTTGCCGCTGCCGCCAGGCGCGCCTGAATATCCTGCAGCATTTCCGCCGACAGCCATGCGATCTGTGCCCGGATGATCAGTGCCTCACCATCCGTCGCCTCGTTGTCCAGACAATCCAGCCGAACGCTGATGTTCGGATCTCCTGTTTCAAACAGTACCGTCGGAACATGGGACGGGGTATCTGCAAGCACCTGTCCGTTCGTCGACAGGCACTGATCCAGCTGTGCCCGCGTCAGCGCTTTTCCCCGCCATTCGATTCCATGAATCTGTACCAGACACGGCAGCTCCGCAGGATCTAAGCGAATCGCTTTTGTGCCTGCTTTGCAGATGATCCTGGCGTTGATCAGATCGTCCGCCTCATATGCATCATATTGATAATAAGAATGCTCCGGTGCATATCCTGCGCCGAAGTCTTCAAATACCTGCACCTTTTTGCGGTCCGCCCGGGCGAAAAATTCCTGATACGGCACAGCACGGTTGCCGATCAGATGCCGAAGCTGCCCAAGAGCCGTCCGGCTCCGCCCGTCCTTTTCCTGCAGGACAAAGTGCTGGAACGCCAGCTCTTTTTCCGAAAGCTCCCGCATCTGCTCTTTGCCGATGCCGAGGGCTTCCAGATGCTTTTTCACAATCGGATGCTCCATCCGAACCGGATCCTCCTGACCATAGCAGTTCAATGCCCGGCTGATGATCTGCTGCGGCGTCAGCTTGTCTGTCGTCCACTCGTAATCGATCATCGTCCAGATATCACCCTGTACGCAGATATTCGGGAAGGTCAGGTCATAATCCTGCTTCGTCCCCTCCGCTTTCCACGCTGCGATTTTGCAGTAACGGTCAAACAGCTTATCAAAACCGGCTTCGTCATTGTTCTGTAAGCACTCATCCAGCAGCTCTTCCAATGTCCGGCTATTTTCGAGATATTCGATTTCCGCAAAGGGCAATCCATCCGGATTCCGTTTCAGCTCCAGACGGTTGACTGAAAGGGTGCTGCCTTTAAACCGTTCTGTGAAGACGCATTCATTTTCTGCCAGGGCTTCAATATGTGCCGCAGCAGCTGAGGCTGCCGGATATTTCCGGACAGTGTGTTTTCCGTCCTTTTCCAGAATATCCGTGCGGATGCTCAGATGCTCCGCCCTGTCGTTGGAAAAACGGCTGTATACAATATCCGTCATGGGCCCTGTCATCACGAGGAACGAATTGCTGTACTGTCCAAACAGTCCCTCGCGGATGAGCATGTCGAACACCTTTTTTTCATCGAACAGCAGCATCCGGTCGCGGTCGAAATTTCGTAGGTTATTAGATAGTTCTCCGACTTTCGGCAGATACCGGTCGGAGTACAGCGTCGTCATAAATTTATAATCCGGATAAGGGTAGTAGAAATGATATTCCGTCTCACCGCATTCTTTCAGGATTTTTTCCAGACCGCTCCGGGAAAAGGTGCGAGCCGCACCGCCCTGAGGGTAATCCTCCAGACCTGAAAAAAACGTGCCGACGTGGTCTTCCCGGCACCCCGCCCAATATTTTAAACCAAGCTTATTCTCTATCGCAATCACGATATGTCCATCGGATTTCACATGTTTTTTGATAATCCGGTAGAAATCGTGAAAGGGGGTTTTTCCGCCGATATAGCTCTGCCCGTATTCGAACACGCCGATCAGACAGACAAAATCATAATCCGTCGGCAGATCCGGCTCGATGTCCGAAAAGTTGCCCACATGGATCGTCACGTTGTCACAGTCCTGATGGCGGTAAGCGTTGATCAAGCTGCGTTTTTTCGAAAGGTCGACGCAGGTTACGCTGCCTGCCTTCTGTGCGAGGCTTCCCGTAATCGCGCCGCAGCCGGAACCGATTTCCAGCACCTTCATGCTTTTGTCAACAGGCAGCCATCCGACGATATTTTCCCGCAGGTCGGAAAGGTGGTAAAGCACCTCCCAGCTCGCCGCTTTATAGATTTCCTGGGGATATTCCCGGGGCGGGATTGTTTTTACCAGCTCCAAAAGTGCATCTTCCGACGCTCCGTCGCAGTAAAAATCCTGTTCCGGATAATGGGAATAATCCAGCACAACATTCCCGATCTTCTCTGTCCTGCCTGTCTGCATACGTTAAATCTCCTTCACCTCAACCTGAGATTCCATATCAAAATAGCCCACCGTATCCTTGTCGGACACGACCGTAATATTCAGCACGTCATAAAGACGATGATACACTTTAAACGTATCTTTTTCATACCCTGTCACACCCAGGGATATGAGATAGTCACCGCCCTGCAGGCGCATCTTCTGGCGGAATGTAATTTCCAGCACCTGACCCGCCTTTACGCTCTCCAGAAACGTCTTTTCAAACATCGTGTTCGTTCCCGTGATCTCCACGCCCTTGATGTTTTTGATGGAAAAAGCAAAGATCGGTGCCGGAAGATCCTGACCGATTTTCACCTTCATATGCATCGTGAATTCGTCGCCCTTTAAAATTGCGGTCGTCTGCACGTCGTTTTTGTCCGTAATGTAATACGAAACAATTTCCGCCTGCTTCGTGCCGTATTCCAGTGTCTCCGGGTTGACGCCCATGCGCGCCGCTTCCTGCTTCTTTTTCTGTTTGTCAAGCGCCGCCCGAACATCCCCGTCCGCCGTCAGGTCAGGTACATCAACGCCAGCCTTAGGCGTTTCGTACTGTCCCACCAGCACCTGCTTGTAGGCATCGATCATGTCTTTGGGCGAGCCTTCTCCGAGCTTTACGCCCTGATTTAACAGGATCGCACGGTCGCAGTATTTGCTGATCGCGCTCAGATCGTGGCTGACGAACAGGATCGTCTTGCCTTTTTTCTTGAATTCCTCGAATTTTCGATAGCATTTTGCCTGGAAAAATACGTCGCCAACCGAAAGCGCCTCATCGACGATCAGGATTTCCGGGTCGATATTGATGGCAACTGCAAATGCCAGTCGGACAAACATACCGCTGGAATAGGTCTTTACCGGCTGGTACACATAGTCCCCGATATCCGCAAAATCCAGGATATCCTGCAGCTTTTCATCAATTTCTTTTTCAGAAAAACCGATCATCGTTCCATTCAGATAAATATTTTCGATGCCGTTGTATTCCATGTTAAAGCCTGCGCCCAGCTCCAGCAAGGCGGAAATTCTGCCGTTTACCTGCACAGTGCCGCTCGTCTCATGTAATACGCCGGTGATAATCTTTAAAATCGTCGATTTGCCGGAGCCGTTCGTGCCAATAATGCCGACAGTCTCTCCTTTATAAATGTCCAGACTGACATCCTTTAATGCGTAATGCGGCGTGGAAAGTTTCTTTTTTGTCAGTCCCAGGGATTCGATCAGACGGTCCCGGTTTCTGCGGTACAGCTTGTATACTTTGCTCACCCTGTCCACATGAATTGCCAGTTCTTTTTGTTCCATAACCAGTTTTCCTTTACATGATATCCGCAAAATGAATCTTGAGTTTCTTGAAAATCAGCGCGCCAATGCCAAACAGCACCACCGTGATAATCCAGAAATAAACCGTGGAGTAAAAGTCCTCCCAGAACCACTGTTTTCCGTATACAGCGCTTCTGTAGCCCTCCACAATGTATACAAGCGGATTGATTTTCACGATCATCTGAAGCTTCATCGGAAAATCATTGATATTCCACAGCACCGGAGTTGCCCACATACCGACCTGCAGAAAGATATTGACAATGGACTGCAGATCCCTGAAAAAGATGACAACCGAGCAGGTCGTATAACTGAGTGCCAGTACAAAAACGAACATGCAGAAGCTGTAATAAAATACCTGCAGTGTATACAGGCTCGGATAATAGCCGTTCAATGCTGCCACGATCAGTAAAACCAGCACGAAAAACGCATGAATAAATGTCGCTGCAATAATCTTGATAATCGGCAGGATACTGATTTTGAATACGACTTTTTTTACCAGGTAATTATATTCCAGCAGCGATACCATTGCGCTGGTCAGGGCTTCGGAAAAATAAAACCAGGGCACCAGTCCCGCTGTCAGAAACAGGATATACGGAACACCTTCTACGCCTCCGGAGGCATAACCAGTCCGGTTCGGGAAAATAATCACGAAAACAACCCAGTACATCGCAACTGTGATGACCGGCTGCACCATCGCCCAGAACGCTCCCATATAAGAGCCTGCGTAGCGCTTTTTGAAATCGCTCTTTGCCAGTTTCCAGATCAGCCTGCGGTTCTGGTATAATTCCACCGGCAGCACCGTGATCTTATCGTATAACCGGATAAAGGCAATGACCGCCGCCACGATCAGCACGCAGGCAATCACTTTTTTCAGCAGCTCATCCTGCGGATTGGCAAGGGGATTATGATAAACAAGGATAATAACGGCAAGAATCGCCATCACCGCAGTGAATATGGCGATTCCTGTTTTTTTATTCAGTCTCTTCATTTATTTCTGCTTTCTGTAAATTCGGCAAAAGAGCCCCACTTTTTATCTTTGTCAGACAAGGTCAGTTCCATTCCTTCCGGAATCGGCCATTCTACGCCGATCTGGGGATCGTTCCATGCCAGACCGCCTTCGTCGTTGGGATGATAGAAGTCGGTGCACTTATAGGCAAATTCTGCATAATCCGACAGCACTACAAAGCCGTGTGCGAAATTCTTGGGGATAAAGAACTGCTTTTTGTTCTCTTCGGAAAGCAGCACACCGTACCACTGACCATAGGTTTTGGAGCCGGGACGTAAGTCAACCGCAACGTCAAACACTTCGCCGCGAATCGCTCTCACCAGCTTGTCCTGGGGGTAATTGATCTGGAAATGAAGCCCCCGCAGAACGCCTTTTTTGGATGCGGACTGGTTGTCCTGTACGAAAACCTGATCGATGCCGGCTTCCTTGTAATCGTTGTAGTTATAAGTCTCCATGAAGTAACCGCGGGCGTCGCCGAACACCTGGGGGGTGATCACCTTAAGACCTTCGATATGACATGTTTCTACTGAAATTTTTCCCATTTTTCTATTCTCCTGTTCCGTTTTTAAAGTCCGTTTGCGACCTCTACGAGATATTTTCCATAGTTGGTCTTCATCAGCGGCTCCGCAAGCTTTAAGAGCTGCTGTTTATCGATAAAACCTCTGCGGAACGCGATTTCCTCAATGCAGGAAATGTACATGCCCTGACGCTTCTGTACCGCTGCGACGAAATCTGCCGCATCCAGCAGTGCATCGTGGTTGCCGGTATCGAGCCATGCAAAGCCTCTGCCCAGCGTCTCCACCATCAGCGTCCCTCTGCGCAGATATTCGTTGTTAATCGAAGTGATTTCGATCTCACCTCTTGCAGACGGCTTTACGTTGCGGGCGATTTCCACAACGTCGTTATCATAAAAATACAGTCCGGGAACTGCGTAGTTGCTCTTGGGATGCTCCGGCTTTTCCTCGATGGAAAGCACTTTGCCGTTTTCATCGAATTCCACCACGCCGTATTCTCTGGGATCGCGGACAAAATAGCCGAAAATCGTCGCACCCTTTTCCCGCTCCGCTGCCTGACGCAGCACTCTGGAAAAGCTCTGTCCATAGAAAATATTGTCGCCCAGAACGAGGGCAACGCTGTCGTTTCCGATGAAATCCGCGCCGATCAAAAATGCGTCTGCCAGTCCGCGGGGCGTCTCCTGAACCGCATAGGACATTGAAAGTCCCAGCTGCTCGCCTGTACCGAACAGTTCTTTAAAAGCAGGCAGATCCCTGGGCGTGGAAATAATCAGAATCTCCCGGATGCCCGCCAGCATCAGTGTGGAGAGTGGATAATAAATCATCGGTTTGTCGTAAACCGGCATAATCTGTTTGGATACCGCCTTGGTCAGCGGATAAAGGCGGGTTCCGGAGCCGCCTGCAAGAATGATACCTTTCATAGATTCCTCCATTCCTATGCGTTCATTCGCCTGTATGAAAAACATTTTGCTTTACAGGATCGCTTCGGCAGCACTGTTCTACTGCCGTGCGCTCCTGCCCAGATGCACCAAAAGGGGAACGGTGTCGCGCGCCGTCCCCATTCTGGTATACAAAGCCCTGTTTTCTTCGGTCTGTCCGGCATTTTCCTCCCGGCAGTCCGGAAATTTCTCAGGCTTTGTACATTTCGTTATAATATTTCTGGTAGTCGCCGCTGGTTACGCGCTCCATCCAGTCTTCATGCTCGAAGTACCATGCAATGGTCTTTTTGATGCCTTCTTTGAACATCGTCTCCGGATACCAGCCGATCTCTTCCTTGATCTTGTCGGGAGCGATCGCGTATCTTCTGTCGTGTCCCTTACGGTCTGCTACATAGGTAATCAGATCCTTGCTGACAAGCGCCTTGCGCGGGTCATCGTCTGCAAGCATCTCCTGCAGGGTCTCGATAATGATTTCGATGATCTGAATGTTCTGTTTTTCGTTATGACCGCCTACATTGTAGGTTTCGAACAGTCTGCCCTGCTCCTGCACCATGTCGATGGCCTTTGCGTGGTCTTCGACATACAGCCAGTCGCGGACGTTCTTGCCGTCGCCGTATACCGGAAGCTTCTTGCCGTGCAGCGCATTGTTGATGATCAGCGGAATCAGCTTTTCCGGAAACTGGTAAGGGCCGTAGTTATTAGAGCAGTTTGTGATATTTGCAGGGAAATGATAGGTATCCATATACGCTTTTACAAGCATATCAGATCCTGCCTTGCTGGCAGAGTACGGGCTGTGGGGCGCATAGGGGGTTGTCTCATAGAAATAGCCGCCGTCTTCGCTCAAAGAGCCGTATACTTCATCCGTCGAAACATGCAGGAATTTCTTGCCCGGCTTAAAGGTGCCGTCCGGAAGCTCCCACGCGTTCTTTGCGCAGTTTAACATCACGGCAGTACCCAGCACGTTGGTCTGTACGAATACCTCGGGATTCCTGATGCTTCTGTCTACATGGCTTTCCGCTGCAAAATGCACTACGCGGTCAATATCGTTTTCTGCAAAGATCTTTGCAATCGCTTCTTTATCGCAGATATTTGCTTTTACAAAGGTATAGTTATCGCGGTTTTCAATGTCCTTTAAGTTCTCGAGATTACCCGCATAGGTCAGCGCATCCACATTGATGATGCGGATTTCGTTGTCATACTTGCGGAACATATAGTGAATGTAATTGGAACCGATAAACCCCGCTCCTCCGGTAACAAGATAGGTTCTCATGCCTCTTCTCCTTTTCGATTCTGCGCAAAAGGACGCAAAATCCCATAATCCTGATTTTTTTCCAGTGTACCATATTTTCCGTGTTTTTCCAACAGGAAAATACGGCATTGCCGCCATTCCCGGCAAAGCGCGCTGCAGCTTGCGGATATCCTGCAGACTGCAGCGCCCTGTCCGTATCAAATTTTGTCACAATATCAGTAACCCATATAGCTTACGTTTAAGTCAACATTTCCTTTGATTCCTGCAATCGACCCTCTCGACGAATACTGCCACATCTCGTAACGTCCTCCATAGGTCGGTGCAGCAACATACTGTGCCAGCCAGATCTTGCAGCCGCCAAGGGCGCCTGTATTGATCTTTTCCGTCAGCCAGTTTTTGTTCGCATACAGTCCCGGCGTGTAGCCGCTGTTACGGATCGTCTGGCAGAATGCGTTGATGACAGACGTTCGCGCCGCTTTGGAAATTCCGTCTGCGCGCCCATTCGCGCTCTCCACGTCAATATAGACAGGATAAGTGATTCTGTAATTTTTAATCAGGGAAAGCGTCATGGAGGCCTCTTCGACCGCTTCCACTTCATTCACCGCCTGGCTGAAGAAATAAATACCGACCTTCAGACCTGCCGCCGTCGCGCCCTGAATATTTCTCTTAAACTTCTGATCCTCTACCAGCACACCCGAAGCCGAGCCGCGATAGCCGCAGCGCAGGATGACATACTGCACACCGGAGTTTTTGACTGCGTTCCAGTCGATATTGCCGTTGTGTTTGGAAATGTCAATTCCCATCACAGTTCCCGTATTTAAGCTGCCGTCCCCATTGAACGTGTATTTCACGCCCTGGATCACCTGTTCGCCGGTAACAGCAGTTCCGTTTTTGTCATAGAAAAAGCGTTTTCCGTCGATCGTCTGCCATCCGGTATACCGATATTCCACATTCGCTTTTTTGCGGTAAAATTTATCTTTCGTATAATAATCCGCCGTCGTTGCCTCACGGTAGGTATCCCCGTCCTTGCAGTACAGCTGGTTGCCGTTTTTATCTTTCAATAAGGTCTTTGTATCGCCGCGGTTTATCTTTTTCTCCGTCACCTTCACGGTGCTGATTCCGCTCTCTACGTTGCTGCCGTCCTGCGCGACCGCTTTGATCTTCGCTTCTCCGGCTTTTACGCCTTTTACCGTTCCCTTATCATCCACCGAGACAAACTCTTTTCCGGAAACGATTTCCCAGCGAACGGACTTGTTCGCTGCATTGTCCGGCGATACCGTTACAGAAAGGGAAACAGTCTGTCCGACCTCAACCGTTGCAGAGCCTGAGATCGTGATCTTCTTGACCTTTATCTCCTCCGGCTTGGTTTCCGGCGTTTTCGTCGGCTCTGTCGCTGCAGTGCTGCTTTCAGTTGCAGATTCGCTTTCCGAAGGCTTTGTACTTTCACTCTCGGATGGCTTCGTGCTCTCGCTTTCCGTCGGCTTGCTGCTTCCGGATTCCGATTCGCTCTCGGTCGGCTTTGTACCTTCACTCTCGGACGGCTTTGTGCTTTCGCTCTCGGAGGAAGATTCGCTCTCCGAAGGCGGCGTGTTCTCTCTCTCCGCAGGGGATTCCTCCCTGGGCTGATCGAAAACGGCGATCTGCGTTTCCTTTGCAAAATATGCGTATTTTATCTCCGGCTCCAGAAGTCTTGCCTGGGCAGGCTCCGGAATATCGGACTTGCCGACCTCTTCATATTCCTGTCCGTTTCCTGCCGGTGTTTTGGTGGACTCAACCCATTCCACAGTATCCTGCAGAACCGATTCCACTGCCGGTGCAATCGCGGTATCCTCTTTCGCCACGTTGATCTCCGACTCCTTTTTGATCTCGTCCGTCACGTCGACCTTTTTATACTCAATCTTGTCCTTTACCGTCACTCGCCCGGAAATTCCGGCTGCTTTTCTGCCGCTGATTTCATCCGGTCCGGTCACGGTAACGACGTAATCGCCTGCTTTTAAGTCTTTTAAATAAATTATGCCGTCCTTGTCGTCATCCTTTGCGTTCTGGCTCGACGCGCCCTCCAGCTTTACGGTAAAGGGTTGATTTCCTATCAGCTTACCGGAGTTTTTGTCCGCGAATTTAATTTTCATATCCTTCTGCATCGAAGACAGCTTTAAAATAACGTCGACATTGGCTTCCAGATCCTTTTCCTCATATCCGGTTTCCGTCTCCGTCGTCTCTTCTTCAGAAGCCTCCTCCGAAACGTTCTGCGCTGCGACAGCGACCGCCGACAGGACCTCTTCCCCGGACATCCCGATCGCTTCCAGATTTTTCCCGACTGCAGCCACCGCCTCCATCTGCTTATTCTGCTCGTTTCGTCCCAGATACATCGATGTCGTAAACGCTGCCGCCGCCAAAACCAGCACGCCCGTCAGAGCAATCGCGATATCCAGCGCCGCCATCGGCTCTTTTCTGGCAGACCGGTGTTTTCGGTTTCTGCCGGATGCTGCGGTCGATGCGGACGCAGAGCGCTTTACAGTGCGGTTCTGACTGCTTTTTTCATGAAAAGTCTGACTGCTTTTTCCGGCAGGCTTTTTCACGCGGCGCTTATTGCTGTGCGCTGCTGTTTTGCCGGATACCTCGTCCCAGTCGTCGAGAAATTCTCCATCGTCCCAGTTCGACTTTTTCCGCTCGGGAATACGTTCTGCGCGCTGCGCCTTTTTTTTCTGTTCTGATACGCTCTTTCTGTCTTTTATCCCATGGGGAGCCGCTTTTTTGGCACTTCCCGTTTTTTTCTTCTTATGCTGTTCCTCCACTGATTCCCTCCTGGCAGCTTTCCTGTCGAAAATTGTAAACGTTTTTTCGTTGTGTATTTTTTGTCTAAATGGCACAATATGTTTATCCGGACAAAGACTTTTGTCACCCAAAAGAAAGGAGTTACGCTTATGATGTACATCCATTATTGCCGTCACTGTAAACGAATCCACATGCTGAACGGGCACAAAAAATACTGTCCCGCCTGTCGCGGCCATTTAAATGAACTCAAGATTTCCTATCTGAAATATGTCAATCTCGCCCCGGCAGACCGTCGTGCCTTCCGCGACCGTCTGGGTGATCCGGCGGAGCTTGCCGCCTGCACTGCAGATATGCGCCGCTCCTACGATTATGCGAAATGGCTGCAGCTGACCTCAAAGGTAGAACACAGCCATTCCCAGAACTATGCAGCATATTCCCACTAATTTGCGAGCAGTCAGCTTTTCATGAAAAAACACCGCACCGCAGACCGGAACCAATACATAGCCCAGCGAATCAATGACAGGGGCGTTGAAAAAATCCACGCCCCGAAGTCCCATAATACTTAAAAACACGGAGCCGAACATCAAAATATAACCCGTGATGACCCACGGATTCAAATATTCCCGAATCCAGCTTTCATAATGATGCAGGGCGCCCTTTTTTAATAAAACCTGGGAGACCGCCGCCACAAGCACGGAGCCGATCAGAAAGAAGTAATGATAATCAATCATGATTTTCCTGCTCCTTTCCTCCGTTGATAATCAGCGTCCCGGCAAGCACCAGTCCGACGCCGATGAGTTTTTTCACCGTAATCTGCTCCCCGAACAGTAATACCGCCCACAAAAGTGACCATAAAAGCGCCATCGCCCGATTCGCATACGCCACAGACAGTTCCACCCGTTTGATGACCTGCTGCCAGCAAAGCGCATAGATGCCCAGCACTCCGATTTCTGCTCCGTAGAGCAGCAAAAATGTCCATCCTTTTCCGCTCTCCGCGGACTGCGCTGCGATTTTGCTGATGACCGTGGAGCTGGTGTAGATCAGCACGACAAGCTGCAGGATGGCAAAATCCCGTAAATTCAGTTTCTTTTTCATATAAAAATTCCTTTTTGGTCGCCGAAAGTGCACTCACGAACCCGCGCTAACGTGCTTTTTTGCCTGCTTACGCAGGCTGTTCGTTCGTTACCGGCTTTCGCCCATCCGCCCATAAACTTCGTTCATGGGCTACTGTCGCCGCTCGTCAATCATGCAAGCATGTTGACTCGCTGTTGCTCCAGTATATCATCTTTCTCACGGATTAGGAAG
>ENA-ORTF01002316-ORTF01002316.1-human-gut-metagenome-genome-assembly--contig:-NODE-2316-length-19570-cov-7.999283_pt1 | contig 19570 bp, 21 predicted proteins | sample MGYA00241908_ERZ509180 | MGnify/ENA primary metagenome ERZ509180 (study PRJEB26280, sample SAMEA2338814) | human gut metagenome | biome: human gut; feature: human-associated habitat; material: faeces... | reverse complement strand
ACATGTCATAGCGGTTATCATCAGGGCACTGTTAAACTACCTACTAAGATAAAGCAATGTATGAAGTTTAACGATGCCACGTTTATAGGTATCATGAAATGGAGCTTTTATAATCAGCTAAAAGCACTCTATCCTAACGTATCGCTAACGTATGGCTACATTACAAAAGATGTTCGAATTACTAACGGTCTTGCTAAGACTCATTTCATAGATGCAAGATGCATCAGTGGAAATCCGTCAGCTGTCTCAGACAACACTGTCTACTTCCTTAAGAAACGACGCCGACACAACCGTCAAATTCATAAATTCAACATTCTGAAAAGTGGTCGTAGAAAACGCAATCAAGCAGCGTATCTAATAAAAGACTACAAACTGTTTGATAAGGTGAAATACAATCGTAAAGAGTATTTCATCTTCGGAAGACGAACTTCCGGTTTCTTTGACATTCGCACTCTCAGTGGTGAGAAAGTCAACAAAGGAAGTATCAGCTGTAAGAAACTCAAGCTCTTAGAAGCTAGTAAAGGATATTTAACAGAAAGGAGAAACGCATTCCTCTCACCACTTAACAGTGTTTAAAGTGGGAGTGTCTTGCGTTAATTAGAAGAATGAAAAATATAAACAACAACGGAATTTTAAACGGAACTTTAAAAACAGACCCAGTATTTGTAAATAACAAAGACGGTTCCAAAAAAGCACTTATCACAATCGTAACAACTGAACAGGTTGTCACAGAAAATGGTCAGATTCTTACCGTCACAAGAAATCTACCAATGCAGGGATTCATCCCAAGGTCATACAAAGGATTAGGACCTTATGGATTCTTAAAATCCGGTGAACGTGTTGAAACTGAATACGCTATCAAATCCAACAAGTATAACAATCAGTTAAACATCATCTTGCAAATTGACAGCATCAAATTCGGTAAAAATCTTTCAACAGCAAAGAAAAGTGACAAAAATAACGATGTTAAACATACAGAAAGCGAACCTGTAAGTTCTCATATTGATAACAATAAAACAGTAGAAGCAGAATCTAAAAGACGGGCTATCATCGAACAATGTAAGATAAAAGAACAAAACATGGTTGTCCAATCCATTCCAAGCGATATGCTTGAAGACTTCGACGATTTCGAGTAACAAAGACAAATACCTACACAAAAAAATGTGTAGGTATTATTTTTTTATTATATGACCATACAAAAAACAGTGTCTTTATAATTTGTGACCACATTTGTTTTCAAACTGGTCACACACCCCTAAATCAGCCAAATCCAGTACCAGTCAATAGATTTAGCGTGACCAACTTTCCAAAATCTCAAAAATTTGTGACCACCCCTGGGTACAGCAAATCTGTTGATACGTAAGGAAATTATCCATTTGTGACCAGTGTGACCACTTTTTTCAGATTCCATATAAGAAAAATTTTGTAAAATATGAAATTTACAATTTACATTTTTCTACATAAATACACATAAATAATGATTAACCTACATGGTAAAATGTGACCATACGTAAAAAATTCTATATATGACTTAAAATTTTATGGTCACATGGTCACAAATCTGTAAATCTATTACCCAGTAAGGGATTTATTGTACCCACTACATTTTTGTAGTGGGTACACTTTTTTCGTAAATCGGCTAAATCCAGTACCAGTCAACGGATTTAGTGTGACCACCAACTGGTCACAAATTTTGCGAAAACTGGTCACAAATCGCTAATTTTGTACCCAAACCACAATTTTTGCCATTTTTCTGTAAAAATAGCCTTTACTTAGTATCATTTTGATACATTTAAAATCACAGATTTTTCACGTCCTAAAAACACCAGTTTTACTATATTTTTCACCATCAAATTAACATCATTTTATGTGTATCATTTTGATACTAAGTATATAATTGTGACCATAAAAAATGTGACCACCTATAAAAAGTGGTCACACTGGTCACAAACTAATCATTATTCACTTGTGTAGCAACTGTCGGATTTGCAACCCTGACAATTCCTCTGTAATAAGATTTCAAAGACGTGCAGCATTTCTTTGCTCTGTCAGGACCCTTATATGTCTGACTGTACCAGTCTTCCAACTTATACTCATCAATCATCCATTCAGGCTTGTCCATCTTATTACCAGGTCTGATGTTCTTTCGTGGGTCTTCACATTCCCACTCAGGATATTCTTTCAACAGATTAACAATATCCTTTGTAAGAACCTGCATTGACTTCATACCATCACGTGTACTGTTGATATTCTTTTTGTACCATGCTGCATATAAATCACGCAAAAACGTAAATGGAACCAAGTCCCACTGCAACTGTGGAAGAATCTCATCCAAGAACTGACGTGTAGGGTCATTAAATGTTTTATATTCAGCAAGTGCTTCCTTGCACACTTCCGGTGTAGAAAGTTCATAATAATCCATATTTAAAACCTTAAACATGACATATTCAAGCACTTCCTTGCGTTTCAAGTAATCCTGCTTGATATATTTTCTTTCAGCACCTGTAAAACATTTCGTAAACGGAATGAAAAGCTGTCTTCGAAAAAACGAGTCCGACTTATCTTTGATACGAGGCATTTCATTCAGACACTGTACCATGAATCCTCTGAATTGATATGCAATCGGCTGTTTGAATTTTCTGTTAATCTGAATCACATCACCTGTCACAACAGCTTTCAAGTTAGCAGCCCTATCAATGTATGTACCAACATCATTCTCATCAACAATAATCGCTGATGAATGTGTCAGAGGTTCCAACATGAAATCTTTACTGAAATCAGATAAAGAAATAGAACAGTAAGTACCTTCACCACAAAGATTTCGCATCAATGAACAAAGAGTACCTTTACCGTTGTTACCGGACTCTGAGTAAAACCATGCTGATTTTCCCCACGGCACATTTGGTCGAATAATCGCACCAAGCACCTGCCAAAGTGTTTCAACAACATCTTCATCATCGGATAATGTACTCATCCATGACTCAATATCCCAATCAGTACCATCTTCATCATTATGAATCGTAATGTTCGTCGCATTCGGATTATAGTCAACCCTTGACTTAGACATGAATACATATTCTTTGGAAAACGGCATCAAAGTCTTTGTATCAAAATCGAAGATTCCGTTATTGACAGCTATTAAATTTGGTTCTCGGCAAGGCTGTACTCTTGGAACCATATCTCTAAGAGCATTCATCATCTCATCAAACTGTTTCATAGAAAGAGAGTAATTATATTTTCTTGCCAATTTTCTAAAAACTTCATCGGATACCATATAGATACCCTCATCATCACCATCTTCCTGATAGATGGCAAGCAAATCATAATCAGAATCTGAACTGATTCCGCCAGTCATAATTCTCACGACCGGATATGATGCAGCAATGATTTCTGCAATCTGAACTGGTAACAGCTCATCTAACGCTTTCCACTTACTGCCGCTCCTTGCAGCATTCACAAGAGTAATCTCATTCTGAATGTTCTGTAAGATAGTACCCTCAACATACTGCGGGTCACTAAGTTCAACATCATTCATGCCTGCAAGTGTATCTCTGGTCACATTTCGAATCAACGAAAGTCTTGTAATTGTAAGAGGTAATGAAGTTGCTTGTCCATTTGTAGATGGATTCTGTTTTGTATCAGCCATACTACTTCAACTCCCTCTTTAAATTTCTTTTGCGTTTGAAAGATATGTTTCAAACTCCTTTCTTTTAATACGAATCTTGCGACCAATTTTTAAAGAAAACGGACAATCGTCCTGTTTTGCCATTTCTCTGATTTTAGATTCTCCAATGCTTGAATAAATTGCAGCTTCTCGCACGGACCATAAAATTTTGTCTTCCATTAAGACATCTTTTTCTTGATTGGATTTCATATAAAAGCTCCTTTATAACTAATTATCTTATTTTTTCTCTGTACTATTATAATACCAAATCATTTAGAAAAAGTCAATGCCTTTTCATTGTATTTCATATCATTTCGTTGTTTTTCGTCTCATTTCGTTAAAATACGTTGAAACCATTATGTTTCAGTCAATTAACTACATTTATCTACAAAATTGCCAAGTGATAAATATAACGAATCATACAATTGACAAAGCAAACACAAATACGTCATATAACATCAATTTTATATGTCCAGACAACATTTTAACAATAAATCGAACAACTTATCATCTAAATACTAAAACACGCGTACAGTATCAAATTTTGATGTTTTAAGCATAATAAAAAAGACTGCTATCAAAGCAGTCTTTTTTAAAATCTCTATTTATTAATCCCAACCTTCGTTATCTTTAAATGAATTATTGTATGTCACATGTGCAGGATTTAAACGATATGTTTCAATCAACCAGTTTACAAAACCTGTTGCAGTCATACCACGAGCAGCACCCTCTCTGCGCATATATTCATAGTTTTCCTCACTGAATCTCATATTCATTGTAGGGAGCTTACAGCCCTTACGACCACGTGTACCCGCCATACCGGATGGCTGTTGAATCAATGTATTCTGCACTGGTCCAGCTTTCACATTACCCTCAACAACCTGTTCCACTTCTGTCTTTACAACACCTTTCTTTTTATCAAGATTAAAATCATCTTCACTAAAATTAAATTTTCCCATATCTTATCATCCTCCACTTACTTTGTAATATCTTCTATCTCACAAGTCAATGACTTAATATCATTTGCAATATCTGAACGACCAGCATATGCTGTAATACCAACGTGAGCTGACGCTGACTCACCCATCGCAACAGCTTTTCGAATCTTTGACTTCAAAACGCTTGTCTGTAAATGTTCAGCCATAGCAGAAGCCTTATCTTCTACAGCTTTTGCAAGATTTGTCTGCGTATTGAACTGATTCATGATAATACCGAGCACTTTCAAATTGCTATTTGAATTTGCCTGCACCTCTTCGATTGAATCTACAATACCCATATTTGCCTCCAACGACAACACATCCGGCAGCATAACAATGCCTACATAATCTGATACAGAAAGTGTGAGAGCATGTTTCCAGTCAGGGGATGGATTAACATCAAAAAAGATGTAATCATATTCAGCACGCAATCCCTGTATCACCTTTTTCATACGTGAAATTTTAGCTGTCGTCATTGTATCGGCAACAGCATTTGTTGACGGTATGATATACAGTTCTAATTCATCAGAAACACGCAATACAGCATCATCAGCATCTTTATTTCTAAGCAAGATATCATACATGGTCAGAGTATCATCATTTGTCTCAACACCTGATAGATATGTAATGCTTGCCATCTGACCATCCATGTCAACTATCAAGACCTTTTTACCCTGCTCTGCAAGACACCATGCAACTGAATAGGTAACAGAACTTTTACCAACGCCACCTTTTTCATTCATCAAAGCAATCGTTTTTCCCATGATAAACGACCTCCATTCTTAAATTTTCTCTGATTTATGAGTATATTATACCACATAACATAACATACATCAAGTACATAAACAACATTGTGAACATAACATACATGAGATACATAACGCATCATTTTCACATTAAAAAAGCCCGCTGTGATATGAAACCACAACGGACTTATGTTATTTATAAGACCAGTCTTATTTTGCAACCTTATCAGCAAGGTTTTTCGCAACAATGTAAAGACCTTCTCTATTCAAGAATCTTGAGTAACGTGAATCCAAATAAAGTACTGGGAACATCACATCTTCTCCACCAAGACCTTTCACAGCCTTTAACAGATTATCGTAGAACAAATCCTTTACAGGAGTTGCTCCACCACCGTATACATAAAGTACTTCAGTGAATGAACCAGCTCTTGTCATTACTTTATGGAACTCGTTAATAACTTCTGTAGCAAAACCAAGAATTTCTTCCTCTACAATACGTTTTACCTTATTGTAACGCGCTCTCTGTAATGGTGATGGTTCCTGCTGCATAAACTCTGCCAATGACTTTCTACTATTGAACGGCATATTTTCAGCAATCAATCTGTCTCTTGCCTGTTCAAGAACTGTACCATAACCTTTTGCAAACGTTGCAGACGCATCAGGATTGAAACGTCCATCCTGGAAAACAGGAAAGTTTACTGTACCCTCACCAATATCAATACCTACTGTATTTCGTGCCTGTAAAATATCAGCGGCTGTGATACCATCAAATGTATATCCATGACGTCTAAGGTCGCTTAACATCGCTTCCATCAACGCTGGACCATTTGGGCTGTAAGACAATGCATACTGTGCAGAAGCACCTTCTGCCAATACCTGAACGTCACTTACCTTGATTTCAATACGAACCGGTTTTTCAAAGTTGTGAACACATACAAGATGTGAAGCATCCTTGAAACGAGCCGCATATAACTTTCTGAACTGCTTGTACTCTGTAATAGGTAATGCTAAAGCTAAACGAGCATCAACCTTGATTAAATCATCTGGCAATTTCTTATTCAATTCCCAGTACTCCTGTAATGCTCTACCTGCAATACTTCCAAGAATCAAGATTCCTGATAAATCCTGCTGAGCTTTTGATGTAGCTGATGACACATCGAATTCTTCCATTGATTTTCCTGATGAGATAGCTCTCATACCAAATAAACGATGTGTAGAATCTGATACTGCCGGTGAATCAAAAGATGCTTCCATTTCATTAAAAATATCTTTGACAATTCCACCTGCTTCTGTTTCAGGAACAGGGATATTATAATTTGATGTCTGGAAAGCAACTCCTGACAAGAAATCAATACCAATTTCCTTTCCATTGTTTGCTGACTGTGTATTTGTTACACAAGATGCACCTTTGACATATCCATTTCCTATGTCTAATCCTGCAATCATTTTAATAACATCTGAATTTACTACTTTTGCGTTTGCCATGTCTTATATTCTCCTTTTCTACTTTAATCCTAATAATTCTTCTGGGTCAATGAAATCATCTTCATCAACTGAAACATTCTGTTTCACTGGTTCCGGTACTGGCTGAACAACTTTTGTCGGTTCAACTCTTGAAGGAACTGTCTGCATAACTGGGGCTACTGGTGTCTGTTCTGCATAAACAGGTGTCTCTGTAACCTGTGCATTTTCCTGTACTGTCTGAACCTGTTGCTGAACATTTGCCTGTTCTCGCATCGCAAGCTCTGCATTGCTCGGACGACCTCGTTTTGCGCCTGGTACAATCTCTCTGCAGAAAATATCACCATACCCGTTTTTTTCTATATCCTGTCTGATTAACTGTCGAATGGAATCTGACGTATTGTCCTGTGCAGCCATCCATTCTAAGACAGCAGTATCGGCTAACGGAACTCCAACTTTTACATATTTTCTCTGTATTTTCGCCATGTTGCCATCTTCTACTCCTTTCCGTAAACTTATGAATTAAATGTTCTTCTCTGTCAATCGGTATCCCTCTTGACAATATTATTATATAATAATCAACACGATATGTCAAGCAAATAATCTCATTTATGAGCATTTTTTGCCCAAAACATGGCACAAATTTTACCCAAATTTTTCCCATCATAAGACCTGTGCCCAATCTATGGCACATATTATGGTCCTATTCTACCCATAATATGACCAACAAGAATTATTGACCAATTTATGTCACATGAATTGGTCCAAATATGGTCCAAAAACAGACCATATTTTTCCCATTGTTTAATCAGACAATTCATACTATATCACATGACACACATTGCTAACAAGATATATTTGAAATACATTGCAAACATAAAACGTGTCATGCACATAACATTCATAATGAACATATGACACAAGACATACACATTGTACATAACTCACATCGAATACATAAAATACAAAACACTACATTATGTATGTAATGTATGCGAAGTTCGTAAAATACATTTTATACAAAACGAACATTACCAACATTAAACTCATCACACACATCAGGTTCATTACACACTTAACATACATCATATACAATGAATTCCTCACATTTATGAGATTTATTTTATCAAATTCTATGGACAAATTACCTGAAATATTTTAAAATAAGACTGATAACAATTATAGAAAGGACAAGGATTCGATAACATCATGATTCAGTATATTTGCGATATCTGTAAACAGAACATTGAAACAGATTCTGACAGAATTTCAGTTGAGATTGTATCAACCGAAAATAACATTCCTGTCAAAAAATCTTATCATGTATGTAAAACATGCTTTGATAAGATTCAAATCAAAATTGACAAAATGATAAAAATTGAAGCTGACAAGCGAGAAACACCTGAACTTGATGATATCAAAAGACCAAAGTTTTATGATTTCACCCAAGATTATAAAAACATGGTCCTCAGAGATTTCTTTAGCAGCAACTTCTATCTTCAATCACAAAATGTATTTCTCTTTAGAACAAGAGATAATCGTATTATCAGTGATTTTGAACCGTGGATGTCACACAAAGTATTATCTGTAAATCCACCAACAAACGCTCATAAAGAAGTAATTGTTACACTCGAATAACAGATATTCAATAAAAGAGTAGTCACAACGACTACTCTTTTATTATATCTCATCGAACTTCGAAGCTATTTGTGCCGCAGCCTTTGAAAATATCTTCTGCGGGCTTTCCTGCAATGCTCCAGTCCTTATTCACGTAAATACATAAACACACGCCATATATAGTGTGTATTTATATTTCTATATTTTGTTTTTGTATTATCATTACTAATCCAGCATGTCAAGCATATCCTGCGTTGCAATATCATCAGCACTAAGCTGCGATTCATGTTCTTCAACATGTTTAATCACAGGTTCACTCTCAACATCCTCATCGTCATAATCTTCATCTTCCGGGTCTTCGAATCCGTAAAGTTCATCAGCATCATCTTCTTCACCATAATAATCACCTTCATAATCATCATGACCATCGTCATTCATGGCAGCTTCTGACGCTTTCACAGCCATATCCTGTTTCATTTTATCAATGATTTCTTCCGGTGATTCAAAATAAATACCATCCAAATCACTGTCGTCATTCAAGTCAACAACATCCGTATTTAATTTATATTTACTTGATGTACCCATGTTATACAACGGCATTCCATAATGAAAATTTGGACGATTCGGTACTGTATCAATCACAACAAACTTGACATTATCAAAAAATCCAAGATTATTTCTATCAAGTTTACCTTGAATTGCATAAACGCCATTTCGATTCTGAATATTATGAACCTCAATTCGTTCACCTTTACACAAAGCTTCACATTCTTCATCCGTAAAACGATGTCCTCTAAAATTACGGTCAAATGAAACAGTCTGACCACACCATGTACCTGTATATTTATCTTCTACTTCAGCAGGTCGACTACTTCGACCAGACAATGAAGAATACTTTGTTGGTTTCTTTGATTTGATATTCGGCTTCATCCTAGTACGTTTTTTCAATGTATCTTTATAATCCATATACATCATCACCACTTTCTATTGAAACTGTACGTCTTTCGACATATTATCTACCATAACAGACAATCCATCTCGTTGTCTGACCAAATCTGTTCGATTAAATCCTAAAAATGATTGACCAGATTGTGTTGTTTTCATTGCAAGATTACCTGTTAAATCAATCACTTTTCCAGCTTTCGTCTTGAAATTTTTAATTGTGATATCTTCACCTTTGGCAAGACTTACCAATTCTTCTTTTGAAAATACATGATTTCCAAAAGAACGTTTAAAATCTTTCCCAACTAAAGATTCAACCGGACTTGAAAGAATCTTCACACGAGAACCATCCTTATTCAGCACCATTTTCACAGGTGTCTTAACTACGTGTGGCATCTGTGTATTTCCTTCATTCTTTAAAATATCATCAAAAGTCATTTGTGTAAATCTCTGATTATCTTCATAATCAGACATATGACCTTGTCTTTGTGCATCCATTCTCAATTTTTGAAAGATTGCATTGCACATTTCACAGTCATTGATTGCTCGATGTGCCCCTTCAGGTGACATACCATAATGTTCCACAACATCAACCTGTTTATATTTATCAAGAGTCAATTCACGCTGTGCAATACGCTTTACATCTACAAAATTATTATCCATGATTTTACCAAGATGTTCTTCCATTGCATCATATGTAAAATTTACATCAAAATTAACATTATATCCAACAATCGTATCATTTCCAAGAAACTTGTCAAAATCTCCAATCACCTGGTCAATGGTGGGTGCCTGTTTTAAATCCCAAGGTCTAATATGTGTAATATCCTGCACCTCTTTTGATAACCATCTCTGAGGGTTCACCAACGTAGAAAATCTATCCACTTCCTGGTTATCTCTATATTTGATTGCAGATAATTCAATAATCTTGTCTACATTTGGATTCACTCCAGTTGTTTCCAAATCAAGAACTGTATAATCTTTCGGAAAACGAAGCAGACTCTCACCCTTATGTCGTTCCTTTGCCATAATCAAACAACCACCTTTCTTATTTATAAGATAGCAAATTTTGCACAGAAAACAAGTCATTTTAACAGCACAAATAAGCACACAATGTGCTATAATATAATTTATTAGTATGAAGAAAAGGATGGAGAAAAAAAATAATGAAACACAGAATTTTTAACACTGTCATAACACTGTGCTTTCTAACATTATTAAGCTTAAATGCTAACACAACTGTAAAAACTGACGAACCACATATTGTATCAACACAAAGTACAGATAATTTAAAAATTATTCAAGAAAATATAACAGAACCAATCACAGAATATGTTCAAAAAGATAACAAACAAGAAATACATAACGAACATGACGAACATGACACACAAAAAATATCATCTTTCACAAAAACCACACAAAAAGAAAACACAATTGATACAAATTCAAAATTATCACCAAACCATATCTGTGAAAAAGACGGAAATGTTAATGATTCATGGGTAACCGCAATAAATAATCAGCTTGATATGATTCCAACATCACTCATCCAACAATTTCAAAATGATGGGTGGCATATATACTGTACTGATATGAATATAGACGCTGCATATTATAACTCACAATATGGTGCTGTTATGGGTACCACAAATTACTATGAACATCGCATTCTTATTGAAGACCGTGAAAAAGCTGTCACAGAAGCCGTCATTCATGAAATAGGTCACTGGTATGACTGGCATCTTGGGACTGTTACTGATTCTGATGAATTTATAAATATTTACAAAACTGAAACAAATGCATTCAAAAACACATTTAGCGTGCATTTTTATTATGACCAGAAAGAATTATTTGCCGAAGCATTTTGGAAATATATAACTGACAACCAAACTTTAAAGAATGGATGTCCAATGCTATATGAATTTATTGCAAGATATATGTAATCTCTTCACGACCATAAAAATTACATACACTAACTAACAAGCAATATGATACAATTGTTCTTAAAGAATAATGTTTCCTTTTTTAGAGCCAAAGATTCTACTAACATTTTTTGGCTGTCACTCCGATGGCAGCCAATATTTTTTTTGTAATACACACAAAAAAGACCCCATAGCAAACATTTTTATCACCAAATGTATGATTTTACACATTTTGGATTTTATGCTCACCACGGGGTAATACAGCATGTTAAACACACTGTTTTATATTTATTTCTCAGGCTCATCTTCACTACTCTCTTCCTGCATCAGATGACCGAACAATTCATCAGCCATAGCACCTCTCGACAGACCTTTCAAGTCCTTCTCAGCATAATGCGTTTTCTTTTCAGGAACCTTTACAGGCTCATCTTCACCTTTCAGAACCTTGTTTATACGCTCTTCATCCGCATGAAGTGCACGTTCCTCACGCTCTTTCATCTCTCTGTACGGCTTTGCGATTACATTCTCGTAAGACAAATCCATATGTTGTAATGCAGGATACTGTTCCAGCCATTCTGGATGTAATTTAAGATTAATAGCCGCAATACATCTATCCTTCCACAAAGGGTCATTTGAAGATGTATATACTTCTCGTGCTTCTTCGCAACTCTGCATATATTTCTTCACATCGTCCCGTGTATTTTTAGAATCTATAATATACATACGTTTTGGAACGTCAGACTCAATATGAGCATCGTCATATGCTTTATCAAAAGCATCATAAATTTCATCTAAAGTCTTGAAATCCTGACCCGATTTTATAAAATAAGAACCCTTTTTCTTTTTGTTTACAATACTGACCAACATACGCTCAAATTCTTGCTTATGTTCTTCACCAAAATTCTGGCATAAATAAACATAAGCACTCTCAATACCATATTTTTCAGCCTGAATTTCATTTGTATTCACAATATAATTACCATTGTCTTTGTAATATTCAAGGTTATCTCTACATGCTATTTCCTGAATCAGTTGTTTTTCTGTATGTTCATCTAAATTTTCTTCTTTGAACAATACATTTTTCTGAATACAATGCATTTTTTCATGATACATATTCAAAACAACTCTTACAAAATTTTCATCCGAAACAGGTATGGCAAATGATGTATTCTGTATATTGACAAGACCAATTCGAACCTCATCTGCATGCCCATCATCTGTAATATGAGTAGAAGCATCATATTCACATTGTTCATCAAAATAATCACAGGCTACTCCATCATGTTCAAACAACCCATTCCCCAATCGTTTTATCATTTTCGTAGCTTTTCGCTTACTCAAATTTAACATTATATGCACGCCCTGCCTTCTTCGATATCTCTTTTCATTGCTTCAAACTTTTCTTTTGACATAAAATCTATATCAAACATATCATCATATTCACCGCTTAAGACATGAGTTTTAAATGCATCGTATGAACCATACGGAAAATCAAACTGTGATTTATCTAATCCAAATAAATCAATGATTTTCACCATATCCCTTGGATTCTCACAATCATTATAACCTTGCTTCTGTAATGCAATCTCCAAGGTATCTAATTTCTTTTCATCTTCTGAAATTGTATATACTGGTATATCAATTCTTGGTACTGGCATATCCAACGACCTCTCTTTCTGTTTATTATCATATATGCTTAATATCAATGATTTAATCTTACGGATTGCCTTATGTTGTTTTAATTTTAATACGTCACACATATTTTCCCCTCAGCAATATCCTTATGTAATTTTTCGCTCTCTTCTTTTGTTAAAAATCCAGTTTGACAATCTTCATCGAATGCATCATTTTCAACCTGTTTCTTAAATTCTGCAAAAGAACCATAAGGAAAATCAAACTGTTTCACATCTAAATTAAATGTTTCAATTATCTTAACAACACTCTTAGACCCATCACAAGCATATCCCATATCATTCAAAATATCTTCAATAAGGCTTAACTTCATTTCATTTTCTGAAATTTTATGCTTCGGAATCTCAATTCTTGGTACTGGCATATCCAACGACCTCTCTTTCTATTTATTATCGTATACGCTTAATATAACACATCTTCCGTTGTTTTCCTACCCTGTAGCAACACGTTCCTATATATCATGTATCACTAAAAAAAGACCGCCACACGGACGGTCTTTTTTATTTTTCGTATCCATCTTCAGCATTCTTAGTAGTATTTTCTTCTTTCATCAGATAACCGAACAATTCATCAGCCATAGCACCTCTTGAAAGACCTTGCAACTCCTTTTTATCTGGTGCTTTCTTTTCAGGAACCTTTACAGGTTTTTCTTTCAGAACCCTGTTTATACGCTCTTCATCTGCATGAAGTGCACGCTCCTCACGTTCCTTTATCTCTCTGTACGGCTTTGCAATCACATTCTCGTAAGACAAATCCATATCCTTTAAAGCAGGATACTGTTCCAGCCATTCTGGATGTAATTCCAAAGCAATCGCTGCAATGCATCTGTCTTGCTCCACAGCTGTAGGAGCTTTAAAATACATTTCCATTGCATCTTCATGTTCATTCATGAATGCTTTTACAGGGTCTTTCGGTTTCTTTTCCATCTTAAATATACGTTTTTCGGTAAACGATTTATCGTAAGCATCATCGAACGCATCCAACACTTCCTGTAATGACTTAAAAGGTTCTACCCTTTCGACAAAATAATCTGCTTTCGGGTCCATCATCTTACTGTTTACAATACCCAGAACAATACGCTCATGTTCTTTTTCGTCGATATTAGGAAATTCCTTACTCAAATATTTATATGCACCAACAATCCCGTCTCTTTCAGCACGAATCTCACCTGCATTCAGCTGATAATTACCACAACCATCGTAATAATCATCACTTGCCCTACAAGCAATTTCCTGTAGCAATTGGTTACATTCTTCCTGCGAATTGAAATGAGATTGTTTAAACAATTCATTTTTCTGATGACAATGTGATTTTTCATGATACATGTTAAGGACAATTCTAACAAATACGTCATCTGACACTTCTACGTCCCTCTTTGAGAGATGAGATTCTCCATCAGACGCATATTTCAGGTTCTTAACACCAATTGCAACACGCGTCGCATATCCAGCAGCATTACTGTATGTTCCTGCTGTAGCAATTGAAACATCATTCCTTTTTGTAAATCGCAAACCAGCTTTTGTAAACAACTGCTTTCCCAATTTATTAATCTTTTTAAAAGATTTAGCTCTGGTAAGTCTTAATGTGTTACCCATAACCTACCTTCTTTCACAGCTTTGTCCAACTCTTCGCACTCTTCTTTACTTGAAAAGAATGATTCTTCATCATAATCAAATTCACCAGCCAATACATGCTTTTTGAATCCTTCAAATGACCCATAAGGAAAATCAAACTGTGATTTATCTAAGACAAAACTATCAATAACCTGTACAGCATCTCTCTCTGTAGTTACTGAGTAACCCATATCAGAAAGTTTTTGCATAATCACATCAACTTTCAATTCATTTTCATCAGGTTCGTATTCTGGTAAATCATATTTTGGAATCGGCATATCCAACGACCTCTCTTTCTGTTTACTATCATATGCTTAATATAACACATCTTCGGTCGTTTTCCTACCCTTGCGCAACACGTTTATCATCACACCTGTATCGTCAAAAAAAGACCGTCCTCTTGGACGGTCTTTCAATCTTTCTTTTAATTTTCGTCTTCGAATACATTTACAGCATCTGACACCTTCAGAAACATAGCAATGTCATACATCTGTTTCAAACAAGCCTGAACTTGTACAGCAGCTTCCATCATCTTAGCGTATGTATCACGCATATCAACATCAAGAAAATCATCTCTGTATTTCTCATTCAAAACAGAACCGATAATATTCACATCATCAAGTTTTGCCTGATACTCCTCATCCGTCAAGTTATCATAGCTACCGTACTTGGCACGCTTTGTAAACTTAACCACTGGATTATACACTGAATACCCTACAGGAATACTGTGAACAAGATTTTTCAGTGCATCTGATTCACTGATTGCTTCTACATTCGCTGACAATGTTGACAGTGCTGACAACGCAGCATCCATGTCGACATCCTTGTTAACCTGTGTCATATACTTATTTTCTTTTGCAAATTCCTTAATATCTAAACCCATAATTGGTCTCCTTCTCTATCAAATTTAATAGTTACATATATTTTCGCTTTATTTTAGTAACTCAAATATAGCACATTTTTCAGGTTTTTCCTACCCAAACATTGATTTTGTATATACTAACGTGCTACACTAACTAAAAGCACTCGTATACGAGTGTATTTCCAGATAATCAAAAGGAGAAAGGAAGATTTATTATTATGGCATTTTTAAATAATGACGGACAGTTTACAGATGAATCACTGTCCTTACTCATGAGAGACCTCAGAGGATTTATTACAGCAACAGAAAACAAACAACCTGGTTTTAAGGATAAATATTCAGCCGACAGACCAAGCAAAATTGCAATCAGCGAACCTGTTCTGCATGACCCTAAACAGATTCCTGAAGGTGAATATGTAAAATCTGAAGAAATGTGCAAAGGTTGTACAGCTAATCACACAAATACTGAATGCAGCAAAAATAGAAAAAATGACATTTGCTGGTACAAAGCACATCAGCACGCAAAAGCACTGTTGAAATCACTCAGCAAGCTTGTATAAACACAAAAATACCTCAAGTACCGTACTGGTACTTGAGGTATTTTTTATATCATTTTAAAATGCTTAAACGCTTCCATAATCAGTTCTCGCTTCTCAGCCGGACAATTCGATACCTTATGACCTTCGGCACCTGTGTTATAGTTCTGCCGCTTCTCAAAGCCGCATTCATCCTTACACTAAACAATGTATAACGATGATACAGAAACCCAGCATCACAGTACCAGTAAATCTTCCATTCTCTGTGCAAACGGTCTAATTTCTGTATCAAAAAACAACGTATGTGTTTCCATATCAGCACCAGGTGCTCCCATAATTGTTTCCAACTCAGAATCTTCAGCATCTGAATTTTTTGTTGCTATCCATGAATGACGCCTCCAGCCCATACCATCTTTCTTATATGACTCAAAAGAAAACTCACCTTTTTCAAACAAAAATTTCAAATTCAACATGCAACATGGCAAATCTTCTGTTAAACACACAACTACTGGAACACAGATATGCATGATATCCTCGCCAACCCCAACATGTATTGTCAACAATAGTCGCCTTAGTTCATCACTCAAATCTACAAAATACGGATAACCAATCTTGCTCACACGTCTGCCATATTTACGAGTTATTGTATAATATCCACGATTTGGATAACGATGATTCAGTTTTACATCTTCTAATGGATTCATACCAATATCCAGTGAAAATACCAATGGGTTCTCCGGGTCATCCATGTATGGAAAAAAGACACCCGCATCAATTACGATACATCCTTTCTTGTTATCAACAATCTCATGTTCTAATTCATTTACGATTATCTGTCCATGTGCCATCTTCTAATTTCCTCCATTTCTTAATTTGTACAATTCATTCAGACCTATTAGTTCTGTATTACGACATTTACCACAATTACTACAACCATTACAGATTTCGACTTGTGAACAAGTCACACAAGAGAATTTGTTAAATTTTCTTTCAAACAGCTCAGCATTGCTCAACAAATGACCATCATCCGGGTCATACAACTTCCACTCCTTCTGACCATACCATCTTGAAAGCCCGCTGTTAAAAGCAACAGCAGCTTGTTGCTTCTTATATGGATATTGATACTCTACACCATTCACAAGCAATCTTGTACCGCTCTCATACCAGAAAAAGTTCACATGATACTGTTCACATTGCCACGAAAGACTTTCTACCCAATCCTGATTACAAGGTCTTGGATTATTGTAATTCTCACCACCAACCTGAACTTCTTCTATCTGACCGGACTTTAAGGCAGGTCTGATATCTATATGCGAAATCAAAGGTGCAAGACATAAACCTTTATGTTTTGCTGGAACATTTTTAAAAACATCCCATCTGATTTCGAACATATCCCAGTTCTCACATGTAATATTCAACATGACATTCTCCCAGCCATCGCCCCAGTCTTCAGGTAAACATTTCATGATTCGTTCCGGTCTTTTCGTCAAAATCCAAAACTTCACATCGGGTCGCTGTCTGATAATGTTCCAGAATTCATCACGCCACTCATCGGCATCTTCGATAAATGTATCTGATGTCATATTTACTTTTAAATATTCACCAGACTTCACTTTATATTGACCTTTTCGGTCTTTCTTAATTGGGTAATCAAATTCTTTTGTTCGTTTCACAACACTTGACCATTCAGATACACCACGCATATCATCTAATGCATACATATAACAATTAAGACATCCAGGTGAACATTTCATACAACCATGCCATGGATTCCAGAAATTTCTTGACATTATACACAACCTCCGCACATATTCTTCATACACTATTATACAATATTTATGTTGATAAATCAACACTTTTACACATAATACACCTTATATTCTAACCATTATACATTTATACTACAACAAGCACTCTACTCACCGAGTGCAACTTCATGTATAATTTTCTAAGAAAGGAGAAATTATCATGACATACGAACCTCTTGCTGCAAAAATGCGACCGGAAACACTAAACGATATTTTTGGTCAGGACCATATTCTCGGACAGAACATGCTACTTAGACGTATGATAGAAGCTGATACACTTTCGTCTATTATCTTATATGGACCTCCCGGCATTGGTAAAACTACCATTGCACATGTTATTGCAAACATGACAAAATGCAATTTCAAATCCATCAATGCAACAACAGCTGGTAAAGCTGATATGAAAAAAATTATTGATTCAGCAATCAAAGGTTTAAACGAAAATAATCAACGAACCATTCTGTTCATTGATGAAATTCATAGATTCAACAAATCACAGCAGGATTTCTTACTCCCATACGTTGAGACAGGTACGGTCATCCTTATTGGTGCCACGACTGAAAATCCATACTTTGAAGTAAACGGAGCACTGCTTTCTCGTTCACAAATATTTGAACTGAAACCACTTGATGAAAAAGCGCTTCATCAAATCATTAACAGAGCCATCACGCTCTTAAACAATGATACCAGCACACCATCTGTATCTATTGACCAGGATGCCATTGATTTCTTCATCAATGTTTCAGACGGGGATGCCAGACAAATTCTCAATGCATTAGACCTTGCTGTACGTACCACGAAACCGGATACAACATCCAACACTATTAACATTGATATCAACACAGCATCACAATGTATTCAAAAGAAAATCCGTCAATATGATAAAGACGGTGACAATCATTACGATACCATTTCAGCGTTCATAGAATCTATGAAACACTCCGAAGTGCACGCGGCACTTTACTATCTTGCCCGTATGATTGACCGTGGTGAGGACCCAAAATATATCGCACGACGACTTGTCGTCTGTGCATCCTGTGATATTGGCATTGCTGACCCAATGGCAATCCTTGTAGCAAATTCTGCATTTGATACAGTCGAACGAGTCGGTCTACCAGAATGTATACATGCTCTTGTAGAATCAACTATCTACAATTCAACAGCTCCAAAATCAAACACTGGTACAACAGCATATGAATCAGCTCTCCATGATGTACAGAACTTACCTCATATTAGTATTCCAAACACTCTTCGAGATGAAAGCTACAAATCTGCATGGAAACTTGGACATGGAGGTGTTTCTAATGTATTCGCTTCTCCATATAATTACGATGGATTTGAATGCATGCCAGAACCTTTAATTGGTAAAAAATATTACTTTCCAGGTAACACTGGCAGAGAAATCAATATCAAAAAATATCTTGACTGGTGTGAGAGTATGAAACATAACAACAATTAGTAATTGTTCTAACTTTATACACTGACTACACTTATATTAATGTACGGGAGCCGACATGTGCAACCGTACATTTTATTAGTAAAAAGACTGATAAATAAAGAATTTTTTGAAGACATTTACGATAAAATATGATATACTATATTCGATGTACAAATGTCCGAACAACATTTTACATATAAAACAAAGAACTACATATTTTTTGAAAGGAGTCATAAAATTGTCAATAACCCACGACTTAAACACTCTGTGTTATGAAGTTGGAGCTTGCAAA
>ENA-ORTF01002310-ORTF01002310.1-human-gut-metagenome-genome-assembly--contig:-NODE-2310-length-19596-cov-3.993603_pt1 | contig 19596 bp, 12 predicted proteins | sample MGYA00241908_ERZ509180 | MGnify/ENA primary metagenome ERZ509180 (study PRJEB26280, sample SAMEA2338814) | human gut metagenome | biome: human gut; feature: human-associated habitat; material: faeces... | reverse complement strand
TCTCCGCACTTACTACAGAATACGATACTGTCAAGTCGGTTATTCAGAAAAATATTGAAAAATCCTTTAAACGTTATAACGCATAAAATAAAAGACCGGTGTTTAGCCGGTCATTACTTGACAACAATGTAAACTTTATATATCTGATAAAATTTCCTGATAAGTAACGGGAGAAGAATTTTTGAGTGGATTTAGAAACGGTGTGCAACTGCGTTACTGCGTTGAGCCGGTCGAAAGATGCAGCACCGGATTATACAATTTTCTTTTCAAAATCCTTGCCGCCGACTATTTTTAAATGGCGCTGTTCGCCTTCTCCGACGCTCTTGCTTGTCAGATTATGCTGTTCAACAAGTTCATGCTGTAACTTTCTTATCTGCTGATTTTGCGGACGAAGTTCTATATGTTCTGCTCCTGCAAGAATTTTGTTAATTGCTGCTTTTGCCTCATCCAGAGCTCTTTCTGCATCATCATAGTAGCCTTGAAGAGTTTCGGAGGCTTCTGTTATTTGAAGTGCATCTTTTAACACTTTTTGAATTTGCGCCATTGAATTTGTTTTAATATAAAATACCTGTAATCTGTAATCGTTCGCGGTTGAAAGAATTTTTGCACCACCTTTAGCAAAATTCTTGTGTGCAATTACAATATCTGCATCATCAAGGTTTCTTGTTATTTCAGCTTTTAAATCAAGTCTTTCTATGACTTTTTCTACAATGCTTCTCGATACTGCATAAAGATATATCTTTTTGAAATCTTTAACCTCGTCAACATACTTCTGCCTTGAAAAGCTGAATTTTAAACTGTCTGAAGGCTGGATTTTTTGTTCAAGTCTGTTTATCTGTTCTGTAATAGTTGGCTCATTTTTCTGCTCAGGTTTTGCAGGCTCTGATTGCTGTGATGAATAATCCTTATCAACTTTTCTTATTTCCGGTCTTATCGGCCACCCTCTTAATATATAATCTACTGCCTCTGCCGTATCTTTGTATACTGCAAGGGTATTTCTGTCAATAATTTCTATTACAATATCAAATGTAGGCTGCTTTTCCCTTTCAAGTACGGTCTTCTGTGAAGCCCTTCTCCTTGCTTCATCATCTCCTAATGTAACTGACTGAATACCGCCTACAAGATCAGATAATGTCGGGTTTTTAATCAAGCTTTCAAGGCTGTTGCCATGTGCGGTTGCTATAAGCATTACACCTCTTTCTGCAATTGTTCTGGCTGCCTGTGCTTCTGCTTCTGTTCCTATTTCGTCTACTACAATAACTTCAGGTGTATGGTTTTCAACTGCTTCTATCATTATGTCTTTTTGGTACTCAGGCTGGGTTACCTGCATACGTCTTGCATGACCTATTGCCGGATGAGGAGTGTCGCCGTCACCTGCTATTTCGTTTGATGTATCAACAACAACAACCCTTTTCCCGAGTTCATCTGCAACCAGCCTTGAAATTTCTCTTAACTTAGTGGTTTTTCCAACCCCAGGACGTCCAAGAAACAGTATGCTTTTATTCATCATACAAATATCTTTTATACAAGCAATTGTCCCCGTAACAACTCTACCAATCCTGCAAGTTAGACCTATCACTTTTCCCTGACGGTTTCTTATTGCACTAATTCTGTGGAGTGTTCCGGGGATCCCTGAACGATTATCTGATGTAAATTCCTGTATCCTGCTCGTTATATATGAAATATCCTCAGCAGTGACAGTATCGCAGCCTAAATACTCTATTCTGCCGCCCGAATGCCTTATCTCGGGTGTTCTGCCTATATCCAGAACAATCTCGATAACGTCTTCCATCTGGTCATAGCTGATGTATCTCTTTACCTTTTCCGGTAAAATCTCGGTTAATTTGTCCAGATCGTTTTGAAATTGCAGGTTGCTCATTTTCTTTATATGCCTTTCTATTTTGCTGTTATATATACAAAATATGATTATTGGCTATTTGAAATATGTCTGATATATATTTTCTCTCTCCACTTATATTATACCACTTTTCTAAAATATTTCCTCGATATATAGTACTACATCATTAGTAAATGTTACAAAATTTAACACTAATCTTATGCTAAAAGTGTTGATTTTACACGTTTTCAGCCTTTACTTAACAGAAAAATTTAATTTTCGTGTTATAAATTTGTTCCAAAGTGGCATAATATTTCTTTCAAAATGCTTAATATAAATTAATCATACAAGACAATATAAATTGTATTATCGTTTATAACAAAAATAGATTTGTCCTGCAAAATTCATTGATAAGTAACCTGAGCGGAATTTTAAAGCTGTGTTAGAAAATCTTGCCAATATACAGCAGCGTTGAGCCGGAGGAAAGCTTCGACAACTGGTTAGAGGTAAAGTTAAAAAATCTTATATGGATTTAAGATGTTATCAGGGTCAAAAGTCTTTTTTATCATCCGCATATAATCAATAGCAGTGCTATTGATTACCTTGTGAATATAATCCCGCTTTGCCGACCCTATGCCATGTTCGCCTGATAATATCCCGTCAAGTTTTGCTGTCAGGTCGTATATTTCTGACTTTGCAAGTTTAAATCGTTTATACTCGTCTTCATCGTTGTAGTCAATAGGAATTTGCGGATGTACGCTTCCATCGCCGACATGTCCGACCATACAGACTGTCAGGTTATATTTTTGGCATATTTCACGAATACCTTTCACAAGCTGTGCAAGATTTTTTCTTGGAACAATTACATCATCGGTTGTTACATTTGGTTTTAATTTTGCGCAGGCTCCCATTGAAGAACGTCTTGCTGTCCATATTTTATTATATTCTTCTTCTGTTCTTGAATATTGAATTTGTGAGGCGTTACAGCTTTCAAGGATAGAAACTATAGTTGCACGCTGCTGCTCAATTGTATTTTGAAACCCGTCAATCTCTATTACTAGAGCAGCATCCTTATCGCATAAAAGCCCTGCCGGATAAAACTTTTCAACTGTACGTATTGCATTATTATCCATAAAATCAAGTGTCGCAGGATAAATATTCTGTTCAATAATAGAATTAACCGCAAGGATTGAATCTTCTATTCTATCAAAATATGACATTAACACCATTCTGCTTTCCGGTTTTGGAATTAATTTCAGTGTTGCTTCTGTTACGATACCCAGAGTACCCTCAGAACCGACCAAAAGTGTTGAAAGGTTGTATCCTGTTGCATTTTTAATTGTATTTGAGCCTGTTCTTAATATTTCACCTTTTGCTGTTATAACTTCCAGGTCAATAACGTAATCCTTTGTTGAGCCGTATTTGAATGTTTTTGCACCTCCTGATGATTGTGCAATGCTTCCGCCAATGGTTGAAACTGCAAGATTTGAAGGATCCGGCGGATAAAAAAGCCCGAGTTTTTCTGCTTCTTTTTGCAAATACCCCACAATAACTCCCGGCTGAACTCGTGCGGTCATATTTTCCCGGCTTAGTTCAAGAATTTTGTTCATCTTGGAGAAATTTAGTATTATCCCGCCATGTTCAACAGTACACGCGCCTACAACATTTGTGCCTGCACCGCGGCAAATTACGGGAACTTTGTATTTTGATGCAAGTTTTACTACTTTCTGCACCTGTTCTTTATTCTCTGCAAATACTACAGCATCGGGAAGGTGCTCTATTTTTTTTATATTTGTTGCATCCTGAGCGTAGGCATATCTTTCTTCCAGCGTTGTAAGAACGTTGGAAGGTGTCAGGGTAGTTTTTAGATCTTTTATGAATTTTTTATTCATCAACATATGAAGCCAGCTTTTCTATATTAAGGCTTAATTTTGACAGTTGATTTTCTAGTTTGTCGATTTTATTAAGCACGAGATTTTCGTCACGCTCCTCAATAACAGCAATTGCTTTTTCAAGCTTTTTCTCAAGTCTGTCTATTCTGTTTTGCTGTTCTTCAAACCTTTCTTCAATTGTTTTAATTAAGGCCTCTTTTTCTGGAACGGTTTCTTTCAGTTCATCAAGGATTCCGCGCATCGAAGACGCTTTAGACGCCTTTTCATAAATCCCGGAGATTGTTTGTGTTGTACCGTCCATCCATTCCCCAAGATACATCATAACATTTTTCAGGACCTTGTTGGAATTCATTGTTTCATTTACTTTTTCATCAATAATTGACAGTCTGTTTTCTATATTGCGGTTATCGAGGATGTTAAGCCTTTCCTCAAGGCTGCTTGTCCTGCGGTTAAATTCATCCAGGCTGTCACATATTATTCTGTAGGATTCATCTGAGTTTAGCAATAATTTGTTTGTTCTTGCGCTTAGGCTAAGAATATCTTCGTTTAATTTTTCAAAGTCTGTTTTTAGTTCAAAACTTTCTTCGTTAGTTAAAGATTGACGCAGGTCCTCGATTGATTTTGCAATACGGTTAATATTTGTTGAAATTACACCTACCTCTGCAGATGAATTTGATGTTGAGATGTCATTTAGTATTAACCGAAGTTTTGCAATATCGGATTCCACATCCTGAAGGGTATAGGAATAGAAATCCATGTCATCATTGTTATTTGTTATATTGCTAAGTTGTTTTTTTACATCTAAAAGTGTTCTGTTAATTGCATCTGTCTTTTCTTCTACAAAATCTTTTATTTCTTCTGTTTCTTCTACAAATGAAATCTGGTCTGTTACAGAAAGGATTGCTGTCATTACGGAATCTTTTATATCCCGGGCGTTTTTATCAAGGTCAATCTCTGAAACACCTTTTTCGATTTTGTTAATCTCTGAAAGAAGCTGGGTTAGATAATTATCAATTTCATGAGCTTTTTCATTATCTTCTGCTTCTTCAAATAATTTTCTTTGCTCATATATTAGGTTTTTAATGTCATCAATTTCATCTCTTAAGTCTGAATCATCTGTGAGTGCAAGAATATCAACTTTTTCATGAAGAATTTTAAGTGTTTCTGCAATTTTATCTGTTCCATCAGTTGTTTTGTCTATATTGATAAGAACTTCGCTTAATTTTTCATTAATTTTTTCGCTTACTTCTTCTGCCTGATTTCTTCCGCTTACTTCTTCTATTAGTTTTTTCTGCTCAAGAAGAAGATCGTATATCTCGTCAAGCTCACTCTGCATTTCAGAATTATCTGCCATTGCAAGTATGTCTATTTTGTCATGCAAAGAGTTAATCGTAGATGCCAATTTTTGGAGTATATCATTAATTTCTGCTATGTTTTCAGGGGTATCTGCCATTGCAATTATATCAATTTTGTCATGAAGTGATTTAATAGTAGAAGTAATCTTTTCCAGTATATCATTAATTTCATCTACATTATCCGAGTTATCTGACATTGCAAGAATATCAACTTTATTGTGCAGGTTCTGAACTGCATCGAGAATGTCGCTGCAAACTTCTGAATTGTCATCCATAGCCAGAATATCAACTTTTTCATGTAGATTTCTAACTGTATCAATAATATTCTGTGCTTGCTGATTAATTGCTGAGGCAAGTTCTTCTGCACTGGTGTTTTGCACTTCTAGTTTAACCAGATCTAATTTGTCAGACAAGGTTTTGTTCATAGTAGAAATGTCATTTTTAATATTTTCACTGGATTCGTCAATGTGTGATTTGTAATCATTGATTTTTTCGCTAAGATCTCCGCCAATGCTCTCCAGGGTATACATTAAGTCTTCGTTATTAAGCATTACAGCAAGACAATCTTTTAACTCTGAATTACCTGAGTCTATTTTTGCATCCAGTGTATTTTTAACATCTTCCAGAAGAGCAGTCAGTGAGTTTTGGTATGAATTACGGTTTTCAGTAATTTTTTCTTCAATTGCATCAATATTTTGCTGCCATTGTTCAATTAGCGAATTCGTTTTTTCAAGGTTTGAACGAACTGTCAAATCAATATTTGCTATTGTTGAATTTAGCAACTCAAGATTGTCTTTTGTAAAGCTGTTAATGTAATCCTCAAGAGATGTGCATCTTGAAGCTATATCTTTATACGTATTTTCAATTCTTATATAAGCATCATGGTTTTCAATTAAATTGTCATTCAATTCTGACAGCAGGTTCAAATAAGAAAGTTCAACCTGATTTTTTATCTCTCCGATGATCGCATTAAAATCAAAATCCATGAATTTATCGACTGCCTGTTTCAGCGGTTCAAATTCTTTTATAAACTCTTCGGATTTTGTATTCATTGCACTGACAACATCAGTATTTACAAGTTCTATTTCCTGTTTAATACTATTTATTTTGTCTGACAGGCTATTTGTATAAAAGTCATAATTTTCTGATTGTTTTGACTTAATTTCGTCAAGGCTTAATGTCAGATAGCCGAGTCCTTTATCTATGAAATTTATATTTTCCTGCAGAACTTCTTTTACATCGGTTTTTACTTCATCTTTTGAGTTGTTAATACTTTCGGTTATTATACCAAGTTTGTCTATTATATCTATAAGGTGTGTGCTTAATTCGCCGGTATTACTTTCTTGAAGGCTCTTTATATTATCAAGTATTTTATTTAACTCCAGCTTTATATCAATAAATTCGTTAATTGAATTATCCAGTTTTGAATTTGTATCTTCAGAAATCTTATCGACTGTCATTACATACTCACCAAGCTTAGCTTGAAGCATTGCAAGGTTTTGTTCGTATTCATCAGATATATCATTCAGCTTTGATTCTATTAACAGAAGTTTTTCGGCAGAATTTGAGCTGTTGCTATTTAAAACTTCTTCCAAATCTGCTTTTGCTTTTGCAATATTATCAGAAATAGCTTCCAGTTTTTCTGTAACTCCTACTGAGTATTTTGCAGAGTTTGCAGTCAGAATTTCTTCTGTGGTTTTCAAATTTGCAATGATTGACTGTTCCAGATTGTTTCTTCCGGTAACATTATTTGATGTAATATCGCTTTTTACAGCTTCAATTCTGGCAAGAAGGGCACCAATACTTTGTGCAACCGAATTAAAGTCTTCTTTTATATTTTGATTAATTTCATTTTTGGCTGAAAGGATACTTTCATCAATTTTTTCTGCAATTTCAGTGGAAGCATCTTCCTTTTCTGGAGCTTCTTCCAAACGGGATTTGATAGCACTTATATGCTCTGAAATTGTGTCAAATTTTACAACAATATCTTGTGAATATTTCACAGTTTTTTCCGCAATATTTTCTTCTGCTATCCGTAAATTAGAGATAACAGACTGCTCCAAATTGCTATGGCTGGTTGCATTGTTTGTAGTAATATCTTTTTTTGCGTTTTCAATTTGGGCAAGAAGAGCTCCGATACTCTGTGCCATAGAGTTAAAGTCTTCTTTTATATTTTCGTTAATTTCATTTTTTGCAGCCAGGATACTTTTATTAAGCTTTTCTGCAATATCATCTGCTGAGTCAGGTTTTTCTTCAAGCTGTGTTTTAATTGAGTTTATATATTCTGATAACGTGTCAAATTTTTCTGCAACATCTTGAGAATATTTTACAGTTCTTTCTGCCAGATTTTCTTCTGCGTTTCGTAAGTTTAGGATAACGGCTTCTTCAAGGCTGCTTTGCCCTGAGGTTTGTTTTTCAGAAATATCGTTCTTAGCCTGTTCTATTTGCAGCAGCGCAGTTTCAATATTTTTTGAAATATAGCTGAAGTTTTGCTCAAAATCTTTATTAATATTTTCTGTTGCAGTTTGGATGCTTGAGTTTAAAGTTTCTACAATTTCCGGATTAGCATTAAGTTTTTGTTCAAAGTCTGTTTTTAAAAACTGCAAAGTTTCATTAATTAAACTTATTTTTTCTGAAATAATCTGTTCTGTATTTTTTAGGTTAGAAATAACAGACTGCTCAAGGTTGCTGTTATTAATAAGCTGGTTATCTGTAATATTTATTTTTGCTTTTTCAATTTCACCCAGTACCTCATCTAAATTTTGTTTTAAAAGGGTGAAATTACCGTCTTTTTTTTCAAGATTAGATTTGATAAGGTTCAGACTGTCTGTAAGGGTTGTAAATTTTTCATCAACATTCTTTGTATATTGGGAAGTTTTTCCTGAAAATAATTCATCCAGCTTTTCAAGGTTTGATTTTAAATTTTCTTCCAGTATAACATAACGGTCATTACTTAAAGCTCTGCTCTGTTCAATCATCGCAAGAGTTTCATCTATTGACTTTTGCAGATTATTTAAGATTTCTTTATTGGTTTCGTTATTGTTTGTAATTGAACCATTATATTCATCAATTTTTTCGTTGATATTGTCAGAGCATTGTGAGGCATTTGCTCTCATACATTCAAGGATTGTTTTTACATCGTTAAAATTGCTGTTAACGTTTGTATTTATTTCATCTTTTAATTCCTCAACCGAGTTATTTCCGCTGCTTAGCTCCTGTTTTAGTTCATCCCCGAGAGTGAAAAGCTTGGTATTAACATTATTAAGCTGGTTGGAAACTGTATTTTTTAATTCGTCAACTTTTTCGCTGTTAATATTTACTGCACCGGCAATATTATTTTGAACATCATCAAGCTTTATAGAAGTATTAGCTATATAATCTTTGATTTCAGTAATCTCAGAAATTGATTCACCGAATTTTATATCAGTATTAGATGCAAAATTATTTACTATGCTTGCATATTCTTCTAATGTTCTGTGTATTTCTTCAAACTTTTCATTTTGGGCTGTTGTGTTATTAATTGCTGCTTCCAGTGCAGAAATTTTTTCTAATAAACTTATTGACGCTGTATTCTCACTATTTTTAATACTTTCCTGTACTGAAGCAATAAAATTTTGAAGTTCATCAATTTTCTGTGATACGTAAGATTTATAGTTATCTTCTTTTTGTGCAAGATTTAAATCTAAATTGGTTATATCTCTTGAAATTACCTCAAGTTCTTGAAGCTTTTTATCAAAAATATCAGAGGCTAAAGCTTCCTGACTGTTTTTCATATCTTCGGAAAAAGCAATAAACAAATCTTTTATTGATGTAAGGTAGTCAGTAAGATGGATTGAAACATTTTCTTTAAAATCTGCAAGCTGTGTGGAATTTTCTTTAATACTTTCAATAATTCTGTTTAAATTATCATCTGCCGACTGTTTAATTTCATTTTTTAAGTCTTCAAACAGTGCATATAACCCGTCAAAAGATGATTTTACAGAATTGATATTGTCGTTAAGCTCTTTTTTACTTTCCTGAATAATTGATGAAACCTTAAAATTTGCATCATTCAGGGCTGTAAGGAACTGGGTATTATCTTGGAAGTTTTTATCTAAAATAGATTTTAACTCTCCGAGTTCACTGTCCAGTTTTGATGCAGAAGCCTTCACCTCTTCGGATAAGCTGTTTATATTTGATGCTGTATTTGCAGAAAATTCGTCTTGTAATGTATTTATCCGGGATATAACAGATGCGATATTTTCAGATAATGTATTAAAATCAGTATTTACATTATTATTAATATCATCTTTTATATTATTAATATTTTCATTTATAATATCTGCAATATTGTTTAAAGCTTCCTGTTCTTTCTGGGGGAATAAATCTTTTAGGATTACTGATTTTTCGATAATCCTGCCTATTTCATCCTGAATCCCTTCAAAAAAGCTCTGTTTATCAAAGTTAAGTCCGCTTACTGTTTGTTTAAATTCAGCTTCAAATAAATGAATGGTATCTAAAAATCTGGTAAAATCTTCTGAAGATACGCCTGTGGAAAGTGTGATTTTTATTTGTTCCAGGGAATCCGTAAATTCTTTAAATCTTTCAATATCAGCAGATTTTTTTATCTCAAAAGCTTCTTTTAATCCGTCAATAAGCAATGAATTTTCATCACTATTGTTATTAAGATAATCAACCTTTGATTTAATATCTACTAATATTCTGTTAACATCATCAGAATTAATTTTATTTTCTTCCTGTAAACGGCTTAGAATTTGTGCAATTTCTTCTACATTTTGTGCCATTGGTTTTCTACTTTCCTTTAATAAATATACATATCCCTGCATAATATATTAACAGAAGCGGGGCAAATTAAGCAAAAATATTAACGAATATTATTACAATTGTAAAGATAAAAGCAACTTTTTTACTTATAAGTGATATAATAACTATTATACTGTGTGAACACAGGCATGGGAAAGAAAGGTGAATGATGAGCCATATAGTACTGGACGAAACTAGGTGTAAAGCGTGTTACCTGTGCATAAATGAATGCCCCAAGAAACTTTTGAGGGTTGGTTCAAAAACAAATAATCTCGGAGATCATCTTGTTGAGTTTTATGATCCAAATCATGAATGTCTTGGTTGTGCAATGTGTGCAACAAGATGTCCTGATTTAGCAATTACACAAGTTTACAGAGGATAAGTTTAATAATATGACAGAATGTTTAACAAAAACAAGCAAAAAAGTTTTAACAAAAGGAAACTACGCTATAGCTAATGCCGCAGTTATTGCAGGCTGCCAGTGCTATTTTGGTTATCCTATTACACCGCAGAGTGAAATTGGTGAATTTATGAGCGGGAAGATGCAGGAGCTTAACAGAGGTTATGTTTCTGCAGAAAGCGAACTCGGTGCTATTAATATGGTTATCGGCGCTGTATCGACCGGTGTAAAGGCAATGACATCGTCTTCTTCCTGTGCAATATCATTAATGCAGGAAGCTCTTTCCTATGCGGCTACAGATGAACTGCCGGTAGTTTTGGTCAGCGTAATGAGAGGCGGACCGGGTTTAGGTAATATTTACCCGTCACAGGGTGACTACAACCAGGCAACAATTGGCGGAGGCAATGGTGATTATAAATTAATCGTCCTTGCTCCTTCCACCGTTCAGGAATGTGTTGATTTAACTTACAAGGCTTTTTATCTTGCCCAGAAGTATAGAAATCCTACTGTCTTACTTGCTGATGGAATGCTCGGGCAAATGATGGAGCCGGTAGAATTTGGCGAGTATCCTTACCCGGAAATAGATAATTCTGAATGGGCTTTGACCGGTGCAAAGGGACGCAAATCACGAATAATCCGTTCTTACGGACCTCTTGCCGAAGACAGATGCGTTTTCCTGAATAAACTTTTTGAAAAATATAAAGCTATTGAAGAAAATGAAACTGAGTGGGAAGAATTTAATACAGAAGATGCAGATATTATTCTTGTAAGCTTTGGCGGACCATCCAGAAATGTTAAATCTGCTATGAAAGAATGCAGAAAACTAGGATTGAAAGTTGGTATGCTTAGACCTGTTACATTGTTCCCGTTTCCTTCAAAAAGGCTTGCCGAACTTGCTGAAAGAACAAAGAAATTTTTGGTTGTTGAAGTCAATATGGGACAGATGGTGAGAGATGTAAGACTTGCCGTAAACGGAAAAGTTCCAGTTGAGCTTTATAACAAGCCGGTAGGCGCTCCTCCGGAAGTTGATGACATAGTTAATGAAATTAAAAGACAAATAAAGGGATAAAATGGCAGCTTTAACACAAACATTTAAAATACCTGATTCAATAAAAGAGGGTACAAAATATTCATTCTGTCCAGGGTGCGACCATGGTGTAGCCGTAAGACTTGTCGGCGAGGTTATGGATGAACTCGGTATCAGGGAAAATACAATTGCAGTTGCATCAATAGGATGTTCTGTTACAATCTATGATTTCTTAGACGTAGATTCGCTGGAAGCTCCTCATGGCAGAGCTCTTGCAGAAGCTACAGGAATAAAAAGAGCAAGACCTGATAAATTTGTCTTTACATATCAGGGCGATGGCGACTTTGCTTCAATCGGTATGGCAGAAAGTCTTCATACAGCTCTGCGCGGCGAAAATGTTACTGCCGTTTGTATAAATAATACAACTTACGGTATGACAGGCGGTCAGCTTGGACCTACTACTTTGCTTGGACAAGTTACAACTACATCTCCTACAGGAAGAAATGTTGAATATTACGGTTATCCGATTAAAATTGCAGAACATATTGCATTGTGTGACGGTACAGCGTTCAGTGCAAGAGTTTCGCTGGACACGGTTGCAAATATCCGTAAAGCTAAACAAGCTATAAAAAAAGCTTTTGAAATCCAGCTTCAGGGATTGGGTTTCAGCTTTGTAGAAATTTTATCTACCTGCCCGACAAACTGGAAAATGACACCTCAACAGGCTCATGACAGGGTAAGAAATCAAATGATGGAAGTTTTCAAACCGGGCGTTTATAAGGACATCACAGCAGACAGGAATTAAGGGAAATACTATGGAAAAAAATTTCATTATTGCAGGATTTGGTGGACAAGGTGTATTGCTGGCAGGTGAAGTACTTGCAAATGCGTTTATGGTAGCAGGAAAAAATGTAACCTGGTATCCTTGTTACGGTGCTGAAATGCGCGGCGGTACCGTAAACTGTGAAATTGTAATGAACGATACCGAAGAGGTCAGCGCAGTTAATAAAAAAGAAGCAGATTTTGTTGTTGCTTTAAATCAGGCATCTGTAGAGAAATTTGTTTTCAAAATTAAAAAAGGCGGATGGATGATTGCAAATTCATCTCTTGCAAAAGAAATTAAAACAAGAGCTGATATAAACTATTTGTTTGCACCAATTACCAAATTGGCAGAAAATGTCGGTAATATTAAGATGACCAATATCCTTGCTCTCGGTATTCTGGCTAAAGTAAGTAAGCTTGTAACTTTGGAATCTTTAAATGATGCTCTTGATGCGGTAATTCCTGCTCATAGAAAAAATTTAATGCCTTTAAATTTGAAAGCATTAAAAATAGGCTATGAGTATGATTTATTACCTGTGTAAATTCAAAATCACCTAAAAAGCTGATTTAAAACTTTACAATTAAGATTATTCTGATAATGTAAAAACGGATTAAGGAATATAAATTTGTACATTCCAAATCCATAGATTTTTATGAGGTTTTTTTAACGTGAAAAAAGAACTATTACTGGCAATAAAAGAGAAAGAAACACAGCTGGCAAAATTAAAAAATCATATTGATAAAAGTTATATCTGCTCCGAATTGTATAACAAAGTTGTACTGGAAAAAGCAATCCTGAAAAAAGAACTTGCTGATTTGGAAAAAAATAAGTTTGCCGAAAAAGTTAGATTTTTGTTCCCGCGCAAAAAGAAATTAATTTGTGATTATTTTAAAAAGTAGTATTGTTTTCTGTTTTTATTTTAATTATTTTTTCTTAACACCTATTAAAAATATATATTTATGATACAATTAGCCTATAAGTTTTTGGTGAGAGTGTTATAAAAAGGAGAAAACTATGACTGAAAAACGCGTATGGCTCTTTAGAGAAGGTGATGCATCCATGCGAAATCTTCTCGGGGGCAAAGGTGCCAATCTTGCTGAGATGACTAATCTCGGTTTGCCGGTACCTCCGGGGTTAACTATTACAACTGAAACCTGTATGGATTACATTAACCATGGCAATAAAATGCCTGAAGGGTTGATGGATGAAGTTAAAACTGCACTGAAAGATGTTGAAAACCAAACAGGTAAAAAATTCGGCGATGCTGAAAATCCTTTGCTGGTATCAGTACGTTCCGGTGCAAGACTTTCTATGCCCGGCATGATGGAAACTATCCTTAACCTTGGTATGAATGATAAAACAGTTGAAGGTATGATTAAATTAACTAATAATCCTCGCTTCTGCTATGATTCATACCGTCGTTTCTTAACAATGTTCGGCTCTGTTGCATGGGACATTGAAAGACAAAAATTTGAAGATTACCTTGATAAAATTAAAGAAGAAAAAGGCTACAAATCAGATACTGACCTGAATGCTGATGACTGGAAATCTTTAATTGAACCATATAAAGCTTTAATTAAAGCTGAAACAGGAAAAGAATTCCCTCAAGATCCTTACATTCAACTTCAGGAAGCTATTGAAGCGGTGTTCCGTTCTTGGAATATTCCTCGTGCAGTTGCTTACAGAAATCACTATAAAATTGACCATAACTATGGTACTGCTGTTAACGTACAGACAATGGTATTTGGTAATATGGGCGATGACTGTGCAACCGGTGTTTCATTTACAAGAAACCCTTCTACAGGCGAAAATAAATTCTACGGTGAGTATTTAACAAATGCTCAGGGCGAAGATGTTGTTGCCGGTATCAGAACTCCAAAACCAATTGCAGAACTTGAACATGAAATGCCTGAGCTTTATAAACAATATGTTGATATAGCAAAAAAACTTGAAAAAGGTTATAAAGATGTTCAGGATATGGAATTTACAATTGAACGCGGCAAATTGTATATCCTTCAAACCCGTAACGGTAAAAGAACTGCAGCAGCTGCTGTTAGAATTGCTGTTGAAATGGAAAAAGAAGGTATTATTACAAAAGAAAGAGCAGTTCAATTAGTTGATCCATACCAGTTATACCAGCTATTGCTTCCTAGCTTTGAAGCAGATGCTAAAAAACAGGCTGTTCATATTGCAACCGGTCTTGCTGCATCTCCGGGTGCTGCTGTAGGTAAAATTGTATTCGATACAGAAGAAGCTGCAGAAAGAGGCGCAAACGGAGAAAAGATTATTCTTGTACGTATTGAAACCTGTCCGGATGACATCCATGGTATGATTGCTTCGCAGGGTGTGTTAACCCTCAGAGGCGGCATGACTTCTCATGCAGCAGTTGTTGCCAAGGGTATGGGAAAACCTTGTGTTGCCGGTGCTGAAGATTTAGTTATCGATTTGAAAAATGAAACTTTAACCGGTAAAAACGGAAAAGTTTATCACAAAGACGATATTATTTCTCTTGACGGCGGTACAGGAGAAGTTATGGAAGGCGCTGTTAAAACATCTGTTGCTAAAATGGACGAAAACTTCCAGCAGTTATTCAGCTGGGTAGATGAAATTAAAAAGCTGACAGTTAGAGCAAATGCTGACACTCCTGCTGATGTTGCCAAAGCTCTTGAACTTGGTGCTGAAGGGGTTGGGCTTTGCCGTACAGAACATATGTTTATGGATCCTGACAGACTTCCTTGGGTTCAGAAAATGATTATTGCCGGTACTCCGGAAGCTAGAAAAGAAGCTTTGGATAAACTTCTCCCAATGCAGTACAAAGATTTCTATGAAATGTTTAAAGCACTTGGTGAAAAGCCTATGACAATAAGACTTTTGGATCCTCCGCTTCATGAATTTTTACCTAATAAAGATGAATTGATTGCAACAGTTGCAACGAAAAAAGCTAAAGGTGAAGATTACAAAGAAGACGAAAAAATGCTGAATATAGTTGAAGGTTTGTCTGAATCTAACCCTATGATGGGCTTGAGAGGATGCCGCTTAGGGCTTACTTATCCGGAAATCAATGAAATGCAGGTAAGAGCAATCTTTACAGCTGCTTGTGATTTGAAAAAAGAAGGATTGGATGTTAAGCCGGAAGTTATGATTCCTCTTGTAGGTCATGTAAATGAGCTTAAAACTGTACAATGCCTGCTTGAACGTGTTGCGTGCGAAGTCATGGAAGAAAAAGGCGTGAAAGTTGACTATAAGTTTGGTACAATGATTGAAATTCCTCGTGCAGCGTTAACTGCTAACGAGATTGCAGAGTATGCAGAATTTTTCTCATTTGGTACAAATGACCTTACACAGATGACATTTGGATATTCACGTGATGACGCTGAAGGAAAATTCCTAAAACGTTATGTAGAGCAGAAAATTCTTCCTCGCAATCCGTTTGAAAGCCTTGACCAAACCGGGGTAGGACAGTTAATGCAGATTGCTCTTGAAAAAGCTCTTCCTGTAAGACCGGATTTGAAACGCGGTATTTGCGGAGAGCATGGTGGGGATCCTGATTCTGTAAAATTCTGTCACAGAATAGGATTGCAGTATGTTTCCTGCTCACCGTTCAGGGTTCCTCAGGCAAGACTTGCTGCGGCACAGGCTGTAGTGGAAGAAAGAGGGTAAGTAGTTTTAATGAAGAAACGGGTGCCTTTACTGATATTTTCATTGGTGTTTGCAGCAGTATCGAATATTTCGTATGCGGGGCTGTCTGATAGTTTTTATAAAAATCTGCTTCAGTGCAAAACGCATTACGAATATGATAAGGAATCTGCAACTTCGGTAAAAATCAGCGGAATGGAAAATGGTACCTGTACAATTACTTACCAATCACATTATGTTTGCCATTATAACAGAGCAAAGATTGACGAACTGCTAAACACGCAAAATTCTCCGGGTTCGTTTTTCCCTATGCTTATGGATCATATGAGAGATCCGGATGTCTGTTATACTATTATTGACGGCAAAAAAGTTCCATATGGAGAATAATTTAAAAGACCTGAGTATTTTACTCAGGTCTTTTATCATCTAATTGTATTTCTTTTGCATTAAATAATTTAAGAATTCTTTTATCTGTATTTTTCTTAAACCATCTGTCAAAAATTTCTCCGCCTGCAAATGTTATAGCTCCTGCTCCAATTCCGAAAAGAGTATTTTTAATTTTATCTGTTTTGGTCCTCATGCCTACATATAAAGCTATGGATAAAGCAACTACCATAGATAAAACGGATTGGGTTTTGGTTAATAAATCTGAATTCTTTTTATTTTTTATAAATAAGTCGGCGTGTTCTTCATTAAGCAGATAGTATTTAGGATGGGTTTTTGAATTGTTCTTTTTTGTTTCCTCAATAATTATTTTATTGTCAGGCAACTTTTTAATAATATTGTACCCAGTAGTCATAATATCTCCATGATAGAAACCTGTTATATTAAAAACAAAAAATTTTAAAATTTGCTATTAGTTATCCGGGTAATATAGTATATTTTATAATATAATATTATTATGGATGCTAAAGATTTAATCAGGTATTTTGAAGGACTTGGAATAGAGGTTCATACGACGACTAAGGCGCGGGGGCATCAGGGATTTTTTTTAAAAAACAGAATTGATATTTCTAAAAATTTACCTGACTTTAGAATTATACCAACGCTTTTGCATGAATTTGCGCATTACATCCACTACAATCTTGAGCCTGAAATGCCAAAAACCGGTGGTTCTTTTGAAAAAATTTTTAAAGAAAACCATACTTATTTTGAACAGGAGTTAATAAAGGTTACTAATTTTGTTGATGAAAATTCTTTATGTGTAAAATTATATGAGCATAAAGACAGAGTAAAAGAACAAATAAAAAAACAAGAGAGCGTAATTAAGAAATTTTATCCGGAATTTCAGCGTTCAAAAAAGTTTAAAGAATTTGAGAAATATATCAAAAAATCAAAAGCTCGCTATCTGCTAAAATATGATAGGGTAAAGCTTATCGGTGGTTTATTTAGAAAATCGGTTGAAGTTTTTTCAATTACTAATATTGAGCATGACTTTCCTGAGATGCCGCAGGCATTTTCTGCTTACATAAGGCTTCGATCTTTACAAAAAAAACAGAAACGAATTTCGGCGAGAATAAATAAATTAAAAAAATATTATACAAAACCGGCAGAACTTTTCGCAAGATTTGTTGAAGGAATTTATCTTGATAAAGAATGGACATGTGCTCTTGCTCCTTATACATCACATGTGTTCTTTGGATTACTTGGAAGTGGTTATTACGGTGATTTGAAAGAAGTTATTAAAAAGCTTTAAACCCTTCCATACATATCTTCATACCTGATAATGTCTTCTTCCAGGAGCAAATCACCTTTTTGAACTTCAATAATTTCTAAATCATCCTTATAAGGATTTTGGAGCGAGTGGATAGCTTTCAGCGGAATATCAACGCTGTGTCCTGGTGATAAAATATGTTCTTTGCCTTCAAGAACAACCTTTGCCATGCCGTTTAAAACAACCCAATGTTCACTTCTGTGATTATGTGATTGAACAGAGAGCTTTTGACCTGGATTTACGTGAATTATTTTGGTTTGGAAGCCATCGCCCTGGGCTATTACTGTATAAAATCCCCAGGGTCTGTAAACTGTTTTATGAACAAGATGAGTATCGTCATTTTGTTTTTTTAATGTTTCATAAATATGTTTTACTTCCTGTGTCTTGTCTTTTTTGCATGCAAGAATTGCATCTTCGGTTTCGACAATAACAGTATCTTCTAATCCTATAGTTGCGACAAGTTTTGATGATGAATATACAAAGGAGCCTTTGGAACCTTTATCAAGAACATGACCTATAAATACATTATCATTTTCATCTTTCGGGCTGACATCATAAATCGATTGCCATGACCCTAAATCATTCCAGTCGCTTTCAAGTTTTGCAAGCGCAATTTTGTCTGACTTTTCCATGATTGCATAATCAATTGAAATATTAGGCATTTTATCAAATTCAACAAACGGTATGTCATGTGCTTTATTAAAATCAACATTATTAGAAATCTTCGCAATATCAGGAGTATATTTTTCAATTTCTTCAATCATTGTCGAAGCCTTAAACATGAATATACCGCTGTTCCAGAAATATGTCCCGGCTGCAAGATATTTTTTAGCGGTTTCAAGATCAGGTTTTTCAACAAACTCTTTAACTTTGTATCCGTTTTCAATTTTTTCTAAAGTATTTATATAGCCGTAACCTGTTTCAGGATAAGCAGGTTCAATGCCGAAAGTTACAATATAACCTTGTTCAGCAAGTTTTTCGCCTTTTTTTACTGTGTAAGAAAATTTGTCAACATCTTCAATCAAATGATCGGACGGTACAACAAGAATTACCGGATCGGAGTTTGATTTTTGCATAATGTATTTTGTTGCAAGAGCAATCGCAGGAGCCGTATTTTTTGAAACTGGTTCTGCTAAAACAACAGCATTTTCTACAAGAGCTCCGAGCTGCATCCTGACATTTGAAGTATGTTTTGTATTAGTAATACTGATAATATTTTCCGGAGGCATGCAGTATTTAAGCCTTTCAAAAGTTGTTTGCAAAAGACTTTTATCTGAATTTAAATTCAGAAGTTGTTTTGGATATAACTCTCTTGATAAAGGCCAAAGACGGCTTCCTGATCCGCCGGCTAATATAATACCGTACATTTTAACTCCTCTTATTATAATTATCAGCTATAAAAACATTATATTATAAAAGAAGTTTATATGTATAGATTATTATAAAAACTTAACTTAGGCGGGATAAAAATTCCTTTGCGGCATGCTCCGGATTATCTGCATTAATAACAGCTCTTACAACAGCAACCCGTTTTGCTCCGTTTTTAACAACCTCATCAACATTTTCAAGATTGATTCCGCCAATGGCAAAATATGGAATATCAATATTTTTACTTACCCAGTTAACATATTCCAGCCCTACAGATTTTGTTGTTGGTTTGGTAGGTGTAGTAAATACAGGTCCTACGCCTATATAGTCAGCGCCGTCAGCTGCGGCTTTCTGTGCTTGTTCTGGAGCATGGGTGGAAACTCCTATTATGGCATTATTTCCGAGAATTTTTCTTGCAGATGCTACATCCATGTCATCCTGTCCCAAGTGAACTCCGTCAGCCTCAAGAATATATGCTATATCTACTCTGTCATTTACTATAAAAGTTGTGTTATATTCTGCGCAGAGAAGCTTAATTTTTTTCCCCAGCTCAATAATTTTATTAGCATTCATGTTTTTTTCACGAAGCTGAAGAATATCCACCCCGCCTTTCAGTGCAGAAGCAACTGCATTTAAGAAATCAGTTTCGGTTTCAAATTTATCTGAATTTGTAACAAGATAAAGTTTTTTATTTCCAAGCATGTATTGTGTTGTGTTAACCAGATAGAAAGGATAAAAAAA
>ENA-ORTF01002292-ORTF01002292.1-human-gut-metagenome-genome-assembly--contig:-NODE-2292-length-19696-cov-3.421822_pt1 | contig 19696 bp, 19 predicted proteins | sample MGYA00241908_ERZ509180 | MGnify/ENA primary metagenome ERZ509180 (study PRJEB26280, sample SAMEA2338814) | human gut metagenome | biome: human gut; feature: human-associated habitat; material: faeces... | reverse complement strand
CTCCCAAAGCAGGCGCGCTACCAAACTGCGCCACGTCCCGAAGGTGTTGAGCAGCTAAGGTCTAAACCTTGCGTGTCCCAAAGCGAAGGAAATTATAGGGGAGACTTCCCTCCTGTGCAAGCGATGATACCCTAGCTCCTCGAATGTGTGACAAACTGGCTATGGAGCAGGCCAATCACAAACGCCACCACGGCGGCCGGCGCCCACGCGGCTCCAATGTCTGCAAACGGCAGTGCATCGAACGGCAGCCACGCGTCCGCAAAGAACGCGTCGCGGACCGAGGTGATCACGCTCTGCACCGCGACGACGCCGCCGACCCAAACCCACACCCGCGGATGCGCATCGCAAAAACCGTGCACCAGGCCCATAAGCACCAGCACGATGGCAACGGGGTACAAGGCGTTGAGCATGGGCACCGAGAACATGAGGATCGCGTCGAGGCCCACGTTGGAGAGCACGCAAGAAAACGCCGCGAACACAAAGGCGAGAACCGCGAAGGGACGGCGCATGGCCTCCTCGGAAGCCTCCGCTCCCCCTTCGACCACATACGTCTCGCAGAAGTAGCGCGAGCAGCAGCTGATGAGGCCGATGCACACGTTCATGCAGGCGAGGAAAAAGATCGCAAAGACCACGACCGTGCCGGCAAGACCAAAGTGCATGGAGGCAGAGCGGGCAAGGATGGCGGCACCGTTGGTGGCATCGGGCACAACCGTGCCGAGCTGCATGCCGGCAAGCGCCAGGCCGCAGTAGATGATGGCCATGAGCACGCCGGCGATCACACCAGAACGCGAGATCTCGAAGGCCACGCGCTTGTCATCGGTCACGCCCAGCTCGTGGATGGTCTCGGCGATGATAATGCCAAAGGCGAGCGACGCAAGCAGGTCCATGGTTTGATAGCCGGTCAAAAAGCCCTGCACGGCAGCGCCTGCATCGTAGGGAGCCTGCGGCGCGCCAGCGGGACCCAACGGCGAGACCACGGCGGCACCCACGACCAGCACGATGAGCGCAATGAGCGCGGGGCCCGTAATACAGCCGAGCACGCGCGTGATAACGCCCGGACGCAGCGTGAGCACAAACGCGACGACGAAGAACCCGATGGCAAACACCAGACGTGCCGTGCCGAGCGAGACGCCCTCCGGCAGCAGCGGCACCAGCATCTCGAAGGCCGTGGAGCTCGTGCGCGGAATAGCCAGGCACGGGCCGATGGCTAGATACACCGCCGCAACGAAGAATTCGCCAAACTTAGGATGCACACGCCCGGCCAGCTCGCGCGCCGTTCCGGCAAGCGCCACGGCGATAAAGCCCATGACGGGCAGGCCGATGGCGGCAATCAGAAAGCCAAGCATGGCGAGCGGCGTGGCAGAACCTGCCTGCAGCGCCAACAGCGGCGGAATAATGAGGTTGCCGGCGCCAAAGAGCATCGAGAACAGGGCGATGCCGACGGTAACGACATGGTCGGAGCGCAGGCCGCGCGGGGCGGATGAGGCCATGGGACCACCTTTCGGGTCGAAACAAAAACGGGACGGGCAAAAGACCCGTCCCGCAAGTATATACGCTCTAGCAGGCTAAATCGCGGAGCGCGTCAATCGCGGTGTCGACTTCCTCGTCCGTGTTGAAATACCCAAACGAGAAACGAACGACACCCTGACGCTCAGTCCCGAGCGCGCGGTGCATGAGCGGAGCGCAATGGGCGCCGGGGCGCGTCGCAATCCCCCACCCTTGCATGAGCGCATCCGAAATCTGGGCAGAGTCGATATCGCCCACGTTGAGTGAGACGATCGCCGAGCGCACGGGCTGGTCAAAGGCACCGTAGAGCGCAATGCCGGGGATTTCGCGAACACCGGCGAGGAAGCGCTCTGCAAGCGAGCGCTCATGCGCCGCAATCGCCTCGACCCCACCCTGGGCCTCGATAAAGCCGAGGCCGGCAGAAAGGCCCGCGATACCGTGACCGTTGAGCGTGCCCGCCTCAAGGCGCGTGGGCCACTCAAGCGGCTGCAGCGCATCGAAGCTGTGCACGCCCGTGCCGCCCATGGCCCACGGTGCCACGTCAATGCCTTCCGCCACGGCTAGGCCGCCGGTCCCCTGCGGACCCATAAACCCCTTGTGACCGGTAAAGCACACGACATCGAGCCCCATGGCGTGCATATCGATATGCGCCGTACCGGCAGACTGCGAGGCATCGACGATCACCAGCGCACCTGCCGCATGGGCCATGGCCGCTACGCGCGCAATGTCGACCGCGTTGCCGGTCACATTGGAGGCGTGCGTCACCACCACGACACGCGTGCCCGGTGTGACCAGCTGCTCGAGCTCGTCGTAGTCGAGCACGCCGTTCGCGTCGCAGCCCGCACGCTCAACCGCCACACCCTGTTCCGCCGCCAGGCGATTGAGCGGGCGTAACACCGAGTTGTGCTCGAGCACCGTCGTGACCACACGGTCGCCGGGGCGCACCACGCCACAGATGGCGGTGTTGAGCGCAGCCGTGGAGTTGGGCGTAAAGCACACATGGTCCGCTCTCGGGCAACCCAAAAGGCGCGCGAGCTTGGCACGGCAACCGTGAATCGTACGAGCCGCATCGAGAGCACCCGACGTGGCGCCGCGCCCGGCATTGCCGAGCGAGCACATCGCCTGCGTCACGGCATCGATGACCGTCTGCGGCTTATGCATGGTCGTCGCCGCGTTATCCAGATAGATCATCGCACGACCTCCCACATGTCAATCACCGTAAAGCCCTCGGTGGGAACACCAGCTGCGGCAAGCTCGCCGCGCAGCAGTTCCTCATCGGCAGGCAACGCCTTCCACGCCAGACCGCAGCCGGCAGCGACCACCCCGGGCACGGGAATCGTGCGCCCGGGAAGGCCGCGCTCGATGCACAGGGACTCGCAGCCCATGGCGGCCGCCGTGGTGGGAAACGTGATGACAAGCGCCGGGCGCTTCTCCCTCATGGCAACTCCAACCAATACGCTACGGGCGCACGACGCGCACAGCCTGCTCCATCTTCTCCACGATCACGTACATGTTGGTGACCTCGCCCACCGCAAGCTGGTCTTTAATGCCAAAGTGGTCCAGGCAGGTACCGCAAGTGAGAATCTCGACGCCCTGCTCGACCAGGCCCTTCAGGTCATCGAGCACCGGCGAGCCCTCGGCGGTGAGCTTGGCGCCGCCGTTGTAGAACAGCATGGTCGCGGGCAGCTCCTCCTGCTGCGTCACGGCAAAGATGAAGGCCTTCATGAGCTTGTGGCCCAGCTCGTCGTCGCCGCGGCCCATGCAGTCGGTGTAGACGGAAATGACGAGCTTGCCCTTGCCGGAGCTGGCATCACAGAAGGCAGCGCCATCCTGCTCGGGATCAGCCACGGCAACGGCACCGGCGGTCGCCACGGTCACGTGCCACTCGGCGTCAGAAACCTTCTCGACCGAGGCCGTGCAGCCCTTCTCCTGCGCCATCTTGGAGATGTTCTTGACGGCGGTCGCGTTATCGACCGAGGTCACGACAACGCCCTCGCCACCGAGCTGCTTGAGCGCCTTAAGCGTCTTGACGACGGGCAGCGGGCAGGCATCGCCCATGGCATTAACTTCAATCTTGGTAGACATAGCATTTCCTTTCGAAAGAACCGTTCTAGAGAACGGTAAACAGTTACATAAACGTGCGAGCTAGCGGACAACGTGGACGGCAGAACCGCCCGGCACCGGCTCGCACACGCGGCCGACGACGGAGGCGATACGTCCTTCGGCATGCAGACGGCGCGCAAGCTCATCCACATCGGCAGCGGGTGCCGCGATAAGCAGGCCGCCCGAGGTCTGCGGATCGTACAGCGCGTCGAGCATCCCCGGCTCCAGACCATCGTCGACCGCCACGCGCGGGCCAAAAAAGTCCTGGTTGCGGTAGGCGCCGGCAGGGATAATGCCAAGGCGTGCCATGTCGAGCACCTGGTCAAAGAGCGGCACCGCCCCCGACACAAGCTCAATCTGCACGCCCGAGCTCTCGGCCATCTCGCACACATGTCCGATCAGGCCAAAGCCCGTGATGTCGGTGCAGCCATGAAGCTCGAGGTCCTCGGCCAGACGAATCGGAGCCTCGTTGAGGGTCCGCATCGAGTCAAACATGGCTGCGGCCTCGTCCTGTTCGATGAGCTCGCCCTTAATGGCCGTAGTGATGATGCCCGAGCCGATCGCCTTGGTCAGCAGCAGAACATCGCCTACGCGTGCGCCGCTGTTGGCGAGCATACGGTCAAGCGCGACAAAGCCACTCACGGACAGGCCGTACTTGGGCTCGTCGTCGTTGATGGTGTGGCCGCCCGCGATGGCACAGCAGGCCTCGACGCACTTGTCGGCGCCGCCCGCCAGAATCTGGCCGGCAACCTCAACGCCCAGGCAACTGGGTATGCAAAGCAGGTTCATGGCATGGCTCGGCCGTCCGCCCATGGCGTATATGTCCGACAGCGAGTTTGCCGCGGCGATCTGGCCAAACAGGAACGGGTCGTCGACCATCGGTGGGAAGAAGTCGATGGACTGCACGAGGCCCAAGTTATCGCCAACGCGGAAGACGCTCGCATCGTCGGAGGTATCGAACCCCACGAGCAGGTTGTCGTTATGCACATTGGGTAAGTCGCCCAGGACCTGGGCGAGGGCTCCAGGAGCCAACTTAGCGGCTCAACCGCTCGCGGCAGTCATCTGCGTGAGCTTCATGAGATCGTCAGCCATCGATTCCTCCTCTCATAGGTCAATCATTTCCTCCCAGTATACGCATGGCGACGCCGAGAGCGGGCAATTTATCGCACCGGCCCCCTACGCGAGCGCTTGTGCGCGAATGGCCGCACCGATGGCACCGGCAAAGCGGGCCTGGGGCGAGGTGGTGACCGGCGAGCCCACCAATGCACCAAGACGCTCGACGACATAGGCGTTTTCGCACAGACCACCGGTCAGATAGTACGGGGCGCCCGCGGCTTGCGAGGCCATGGTCGCCACACGCGACACGACGCTCTCTATCACACCGCGGGCAATGTTCTCGCGCGGCTCGCCGCGGCCGATCAGGCTAATGACCTCGCTCTCGGCAAACACCGTGCACATGCTGCTGATCTTGGTGGGCTCGCCGGAACGCGCCAGGTCGGCCATCTGCTGCTGGGAAATGCCCAGGCGGTCTGCCATGATCTCCAAAAAACGCCCCGTACCGGCGGCGCACTTGTCGTTCATGGCGAACTTTGCCACGCGGCCGCCCTTGATCGTAATGACCTTGGTATCCTGGCCGCCCACGTCAATCACCGTGCCATGGTCGCCAAACAGACGCACGGCACCGGTACCGTGGCAGGTAATCTCGGTCACAACCTTGTGCGCATAGGGCACGGCGACACGACCATATCCGGTCGCGATCACGCGCACATCGTCGGCAGCCACGTCATAGCCAGCCGCTGCCAGTGCCTCGCGCAGCCGCTCGGAAGCATCGACCGAGGAGAACCCGGTTGGCTGCACGCACGTCCACGCCACCGAACCCTCCCCGTCGACCACAGCGGCCTTAGCCGCCGTAGACCCGATATCGATCCCGATCCCTATCATGGCTCTCTCCTAATCTAAACATCAAAGGTAGCGGCGCGTTCAGGCGCCTTAGCTCTAGGTTTCTCAGGTGCCGGAGATTGCCCCGAAAGAGGAGCGCAGCGTACTTTGGGTACGCAAGCGACGGTTTGAGGGGCAAGATCCGGTGCCTGAGGAAGCTAGAGGGTTTCGATGAAGGCGGCAATGCGCGTCTCAATCTGGCCCATGTCACCGTTGCTGTAGTCGGTCTCGATCTTCATATACGGAATGCCTGCACCCTCAACGACCTCCTGCATACGTGCACTCTCCACGTTAAAGGTGTGGCAGGCCTGCAGCACGCTCTCCACCACACCATCGATGTGGTACTTCTCGCACATGGCCAGCGTGTTCTCCATGCGGCCTTCGTTGGGCGTCATGACCGAGCAGTTGATGTCCAGGTAGCGGTCGGCGATGGCGCGCAGAATGTCGGGTGCATCCGGGTCGATCATCATGGCCGCTGTGCGCTCGCCCGAGCAATCGTCCATGCACACGACCACGCCGCCGTTGGACTCGATAGTACGGCCGATCTTGTTGATCACGCCGCCCACCGGGCAGCCGGTGATCAAAATGCGCTTGGCATCCGCCGCGACCGGGCGCTCGCCCGCGTTGTAGGCCTCGCGCAGCTTGGCAACCTTTTGCTCCAACTGCTGCGTATAGGCCTCGATATCAAAACTGAACGTGCCGGCAAACATGGTGCTCATCAGGTCGACGCCGCTCATGGCCGCCGGCTGGTTGGCCTGCAGCGCAAACATCTCGAGCTGGGCCGCACGCAAGCGGTTGCGACGACGGACGGCAGCGCGCAGGTCGTCGTCGGTAATCGTGATGCCGTAGAAGCCCTCGAGCTCCTCCTTGAGCAGGCGGCACTCCTCGTACCAGCCTTCACGCTCGTAGGCGCGGTCGCGACCCTGAGGAAGATGCAGAATGTGCGTGCGCTTGAGCTCCCCCAGCAGCTCGTACATCTTCTTCTTGCCGTCGCAGGTGGTCTCGCCGATGATCATGTCGCTAAAGTACGTAAACGGGCACTTTTGCGAGTAGGCAAAGCCGTACGTCGACTTGATGAGCGGACACAGATTTGCCGGCAGCACCTTCTCGGCCTCGGGAATCACCTCATCGGACGTACCGCACAGAGCGACACTTGCGGCCCCCGCGGCATCGATAATCTCGAGCGGCGTATAGCTGCACAAGAAGCCGACCAGGCGATTGCCCGCCTGTTTATAGTCCTTGACGCGAATAAACGCCGCCTTGCGCTGCTCGTTGAATTCCTCAAACGTGCTGGGCAGCTTAACCTCTTCGATCGCTTCAGCCATAACGGTTCCCCTCTCGAACCAAAAACGGATAACAGCGGTATCGATGCACGGCGGACGGCGATTGCCCGACCGTGCTCAAACCCGGAATTTTGGGGAACCTGCTTTGCAGCTGATTATTTAGTTGTGCGTCGTCTCTCCCGGAGCCGTGAACATACCTGCTCATATGCGGCTCCGAGCCATATATAGGGCACGCGCGGCAACGCGGCGAATGTATGTCGTCTGCGGCATGTGCGCACCCTCCTTAACCAGTTGAGGTCAACTATATCAACGGTCATCGACCATGCGAACACCGTTGACATTCGTACGACAGCATCGTGTGTCGCCGTTTAATAAATTATTATCTTGATTGATAAGAGTTTGTCATCCCTCATTCGGCGAACGGCAAGACAAAGCCGCCGAGGCTTATATCCCCGACGGCATTACCCGGCGCTATCGACAAACCAAATGGATCCTACTGGCATCAAAATGCATGCGCAGCGTCTCGCCTGCTTGCGGTAGCTCGTCGACAGGCACGCCCACCTTGTTGACCTTCCACTGCAGGCGCGTGGGCGCATCGACGCGCGGTACGTCCAGCAGCACCAGCCGCTCAAAACGTGAATCGCTCACGCGGGCCACGTGCAAATCATAGCTGTTGCGGCCCCGCTCGGCACGGTTGTCAACATGGAAGTAACTTGCGCGAATGCCCAGGTACACCACATTATCGGGAACCTCGCGACCCACGTTAAAGGTCATGCCCCAGTCGAGCGCCTCAACTTCCTCGGGCCCGATCTTTCGTGCGCGGCTTGTGTTCTTACACCCCGTCAGGCGCAGTGCCGCCAGCGTCTGCGGACGGCGGACCACGTCCTCGACGGAGCCGATCTCCTCCACATGCCCGTCGTGCATCACGCAGATGCGCTGGCAGAGGCGGCACGCTTCGTCAATGTCGTGGCTCACGTAGAGCACGGTGCGGTTACAGACGTCGAACAGGTCGAGCATGTTCTGTTCGAGGGCGCTCTTGAGATAGGAATCGAGCGCGCTCATGGGCTCGTCGAACATAAAGATGCCCGGATGCGCCGCCACCATGCGGGCAAGCGCCACGCGTTGCTGCTGACCACCGGAAAGCTGCAGGGGGTAGCGCTTCTCCAGCCCGCGAAGCCCGAAGCGCGTGAGTTGACGCTCGATGAGCGCATCACCGTTTCGCTTGAGCACCTCGCGCGGAATGCCCGCTGCGATATTCGCCTTCACGGTAAGGTTCGGGAAGAGCTGGTAATTCTGGAACAGCAGCGCGCTCTTGCGTTCCTGCGCAGAAAGATTCACGGATGCCTTCTTGCCAGGAGCCTTGTCGAAATACGTCTTGCCATTCACGACGATCTTACCTGCATCAGGCGTTTCAACACCAGCGATGCAGCGCAGTGTGAGCGACTTGCCACACCCAGAGGCGCCCAAGAAGCCGAGCGTTTCGTGCGCCGCTTCAAAGGCAACTTCCAGATCGAAGGTGCCGTAGTGCTTCTCGATGTCGACCACCAGACTCACAGTTCCACCTCCTTACGACGATACTTCGTCGTGCGCTTGCTCCAGAGGTTGATCGCGAAGATCACCGCGAAGGAGATGATGATCACCACGATCGTCCAGAAGAACGCCGCCTCGATATTGCCACCCATCCATTCGAAGTAGATGGCGATGGGGATGGTACGCGTGATACCTGCATAGTTGCCCGCCAGAAAGAGCGTTGCGCCGAACTCACCGAGCGCGCGTGCGAAGGCGAGCATGGTGCCGGCAGCCACGGAAGACCAGGCAAGCGGCAGCATGAGTCGGAAGAAGATGCGTCCTTCGCTCCAGCCGAGCGTGCGGGCAGCATCGAGCATATCGGCATCGATCGACTCGAAGGCGCCGCGTGCCGAGCGATACATGAGCGGGAAGGCCACGACCACCGCTGCGATAACGGTCGCCTGCCAGCTGAAGACGAGCGGGAACCCGATCTGGTCGAACCATGCGCCAACGGGGGTGTTGCGTCCCAAGAACATGAGCAACAGGAAGCCACAGACCGTGGGTGGTAGCACCATCGGGATCGTGAAGATCGCGTCCATGATGCTTTGGGTGCGCGGCTTCAAGCGCAGCGTCCACCAAGCAGCGAGCAACCCCAAGATGAAGATGAAGATGATAGCGGTGCCCGTGGTCTTGAGCGTGACCAGAAGGGGCGACCAGTCGAGGGTCTGGAAGAAGCTGCCAAGTTGTTCGAAGGCCGAAGGAGCCGCCGCGATGGCCACCGCATCGCTCGCCTGTAGGTTGGCGTAATCGACATGCGCGAGGCGCAGGTTCGCATCGGTAGCAAGGGGGCTTTCTTCACCCATCACATCTGCGCCCGTGTCGGTTTGGACGGAGGTGTAGAAATAGCCTGGTTTATATTCCTGGGAAAAGCCGATCGTAAGGCCGTGCGTGGTGAAGGCCTGCTTGCTCGTGAACAGCCATTCCGCATCGTTCTTCACAACGGAATTACCTTGGGCATCATAGGAATCGAGCGCACTGAATAGGAGCTTGAGGCTGGCCTGGGTCTGTTCGTTTGCAAGGTCGAGCCCGTTCTGTTTTGCGAGCGCCTCAGGAACGTAGACCACCACCACACCCGACAAGTCAACCAAGCAAAGAGAATCGGCAGGCGCGTCCATCAAGTAGCAATAGCCCTGGTACGTGCCTTCGATCGGGCGGTTCGAGCCTTTCTCGACACGGGAGAAATCCGAGAGTGCGAAATCGACGTCGGAAGTGCGCGCTGAACTTCCTTCAGAAGATACTTCAACATCCTGGAAAGCCGTGCTCGCATTGGCATCTTGCGCCTGTGCCGAACCGCCTGTTTGAGCCGATTCAGCAGGTGCACCATAGGCAAACGTAGGCATGCTCCCGCATAGCGAGAACGCGCCGAAAAGAAGGCTCGTACCCAAGATGAGCGCGAGCCAAAAGGTGTTCTGTTTGCCGACAGAATTCATGATCAAGCGAGTTCAAATCCCCATTTTTGCCAGATCTTCTGAGCCTCAGGGCTTTCCTGGCACCAGGTGAGGAACGCAGCTGCAGCCTCAGCGTGCGCTGAATCCTTCAGCACGGCAGCAGGGTAGACGATGGGCTGATGGGTATCAGCTGGCAGGGTGCAAACGGTCTTCACGCCACCGTAGCGCATAACATCGGAACTGTAGACGAAGCCCAGATCGACTTCACCAGACTGAGCATACGAGCAGACCGAACCGACCTTATCGGCTTCGGTGACCTTTCCCTTGATCGGGCCGGTGATCTCGCCATCGGTGCCGCTTTCGTTAGTGTAGCAACCAACGGTGTAGAGCGCCTGCTTGGCATAGGTGCCTGCAGGAACGTTCTTATCGCCTACGGAAATGGTGTAGCTGCCATCGCAGGCCTGCGCCAGATCGAGCTCATCGATGTCGGAGTCTTCAGCGGTCACGATAACGAGGTCGTTCGCGAAGAGATCGAAGGGTTTATCTTCGCCGATCTTGCCGTCTTCGACCACTTTATCCATGTTCTTCTTGTTCGCTGAGATAAAGATGTCAGGTGCGCCACCTGCCTCGATCTTCTGCACGAGCGTGCCGGATGCTTCATACTGCGAATCTTTGAAGGTTACGTTCGGATTCTCTTTGGTGTAGGCTTCCTGCGCTTCGTTCATCGCGTCGGTGAGCGAATTCGCTGCATAGATCTCGAGCTCGACCTTTTCTTGCGAGTTCGAGCTGCTGCAGCCTGCAAGCAGGCAAGCAGCCAAGAGGCTCACGATGATCGCAAGGAACGCGAGCGCTTTCTTCGCGTGTGGTTTGGTCTGTTCCATCTTCATCCTTCCCGGTGCTTCCCGATTTTAATTATTCTCGATTGAGAATATATTCTCGAATAAGAATAATAGATCAACTTGGCGCGAAGAGAGCTCTCTTCGTTTTACAATATGGTTACAACCAGATTGGAGCACGCATGGATCCCCGCGATTTCGAAGTCGAGGTCAAACTCATCATCAAAGCCAAGAACACCGAAGAACACACTCCGGCGCTGGGGAAAGGTATCGTGAGCCTGTGCAAGCTCGTAGATGAAACGGGGTCGCTCAACAAGGCGGCAGCAGAGATGGGGATGGCGTACTCCAAGGCATGGAGCATTTTGAAGCATGCCGAAGAATCGTTCGGCATCCAGCTGTTGAGGCGCAAAGGAAACAAGGGTTCCGAGCTCACGCCTGAAGCACGCCGCTTGATCGCCATCTACGAAGAACTGCAAAAGCAACTCGACGAACAAGCTGCCAGCCTGCTAGACGAATTGCTCAGGTGACGAATGACCGGGTAGTTTGTCATCTTTTGATGAGGGTGTGTGGTTCGAATGCGAAGAGGTCGCACGCGCAGATTCCACGCTGGATTTCGAGCGCATCATGCGGGCAGACATCTAAGCAAAGGTTGCACGCCATGCAATCGTTCGCGCGAAAGCTCAGCTCGCCCTTCGGTGCGATGTCTCGGTTCAGCATGACGAAGGAATTGACTGGCTCATTCGCCACACCGCTTAACGCGCCCGTCGGGCAGAACGTCATGCAAATACCACACAGGTCACAAGCGGTCTCATCTACCGTTACTTCGCCAAAGAGTCGCGTAGGAAGCTCAGCATCCTCCTTTTCAGGTAAGATCTGATCGGCCCATTCGGGATCAAAGCGGTAGAGCTCGTTGAGCACGCATTCATTGCGCACCGCTTCGATGTGCTTCAAGATGCCCTTGTCGGCAAAAAGACGTTGAGCGAGCGTTCGTTTCTGATCCTGTGCCGTCGTGCTCACGTAGAAGGTGCCCACCGCTGCTTCGGCGATAGAGTCGGTCGTGCGTTCGATGAAGTGATCGAAGAGCCCACGCCGCGATAGTTCGGGCGAAGTGTTGGTAGTGGCGCTTTCTGCATCGTTGGGGGTCACCAGCGACCAGGCGGCAGGAAGAGCTCGGGCGGCAGGAAGTGGGCGCTCGGGTGTTGCAGCAGCCAAAAATGCGCCAAGGAAGCGCGTTGCTTGTTCGCCAAGCGTTGCGATCAGTTCGCCCTGCGCATTCGGGCAACAGACGCAGTCTCCGCTTTCGTAGCGAACTTCAACGTTCGAGCAGGCTGCAGAGATGAGCGCTGCTTCATCAAGCGCCGCAAGGCAGCTGAGCGTGAGCGAGCACTCAGCTTCATGCTCGGTCTTGGCCTTCGGAGGATCGATCTCGTCAGGCGAGGCCTTTACGCGAAGACCAGCTTCACTGTGGGCACGCTCTTCAAGTGCAGCCTCTTGGTTGCGCAGATATTCGCAGCTTATCGTGAGCGTGCCGCAGGGCTTTTCGGTGCGAAGGCTGTCTGCGCTGCTCGGGTCCGTGTCGTCTTGTAGGGCATCCGCCTGTTCGGCGATACTCTCGATCGCAGCCCGAACAAGCTCGGGAACATCTTCGACAAGCTGCAGTGCGCTCGTTGGACAAACGCTTGCACAGGCGCCGCAGCCCGTGCAGAGGTGATTGTCGATAGCAAGCAACCCATCATCGTCGCGCGCGATCGCTTCGTGCGCACAAACCTGAAAGCACGCCATGCAGCTCGCATGACGATGGCGCACACGCACACAGGCCGCCTGGTCGATTTCGACAGACTTCTTTCCTAGCTTGGAAAACGCTTCTGCGGCATCGAGGAGAGAGGGCATGTTCACTTCCAGATCGTTCAGGCTTCGCTTTTGCAGCATGCCAGGCAAAGGCATGCGACATGATGCTCGTTATTGTAAAACAAACGCACGTAATGCCCCACTTCAGCGAAGTAAAGCATTTTATTCTCAAAATAGAATAATGAATGGCGTTTCTGTGGGTAAATGGTTACTGCGTATGCGGAAGTTTATCGAGGAACAACACTAGAATTAAAGATGTCCCTTTCTATGCATGAGAGGGTGGAGCGTAACCACAAATGCGAGGCATCATGCGTGCTCACAGCTGTGGTTAACGCTTCAGAAGAGAAGGGTTGAGCGGTATGCCTTTGGGGAAGGGCGTTCTGCTCGCAACAAGGGAAGAAAGGGGAGAGCTATGTCTGATATGCTTCCGGCCGTTTCACGTCGTACGTTCGTGAAGGCCACCGGAGCTTTGGGCGCATTAGCTGCAGCAGGCGGAACCATGGCGGCATCACAAGCTGTATTCAGTAACGTTGAACCTGCGCATGCCGACACGCCGGAAAAGCTCGTTTGGAGCCAATGTAACGTCAACTGCGGTGGACGCTGCATTTTCCACTGGCATACCAAAGACGGCAAGATCCAATACATGACCACCGACGATATCGGAAACGATGATTTCCAAGCGCGCGCCTGCTTGCGCGGTCGCGTTATGCGTCAGTGGGTGAACAATCCGGATCGCCTCCAGTATCCGATGAAGCGCGTAGGCGCTCGCGGTGAAGGAAAGTTCGAGCGCATCAGCTGGGACGAAGCGATCAAGACCATTGCCGACAAGATTCGCTACACCATCGACACCTACGGAAACGATTCCATCTATGTGAACTACGCAACGGGCATGTATTCAGCAACCGGGCGTTCGGTCGAGCGTTTGCTCAACTGCGTAGGCGGCTACTTGCCCATGTATGGCGACTATTCAACGGGCATGCACCAATATGTGATGCCGTTCATGTATGGCGTCGGGGTATCACCTTATGAGAACATCTCTGCTTCATCGGTCGATCAGGCACAAAACGCCGACCTGGTCTTGATGTTCGGCAATTCCCCCGCCGACAACCGCATGGGCGGCGCGAATGTGGTCTGGGACTACAACACGGTGCGTGAAGCAGGACCCGAGATCATCCACATCGATTATCGTCTGAACGAAACTGCGGCGGGCTATCCATCTGAATGGCTGCCGATCCGTACGGGCACCGACGCGGCGCTCGTTGCGGGTATCGCGCACGAACTTATCACGAACGATTGGGTTGACCTCGACTTCCTGCACAAGTATTGCGTAGGCTACGACGAAGAGACGATGCCGGCTTCTGCGAAGGGCCAGAACAAGTCCTATCACGACTACATCATGGGCCTCGGTTACGACAAGGTCGAGAAGACCCCTGAATGGGCTGCAGAGATCACGCTCGTTCCCGCGGAGAAGATTCGCGAACTAGCTGCCAAGATCCACGACGCAAAAGCGGTCTTCGTGGTTCAGGGTTGGGGCCTTCAGCGCCACTCCAACGGCGAATCGGCAACGCGTGCAGTCTGCATGCTCGCCCTGCTCACAGGCAACCTTGGCAAGCCGGGCACGAACTCTGGCATGCGCGAAGCAGAACCTCCGGGAGCTCCGGTTGGCAGCTTGCCCGCATCAGACGAAGACCCGAATGGCGCTCCGATGAACATGGTGAACGCCAAGATCAGCTGCTATTCGTGGCTCAAGTGCATCGACGAGGGCAAAGACTTCCAGAAGGAACTCGATGCAACTGATGAGATCGCACTGTTCATGGGCGCGCAGAATCCCGAAATGGCGGCAGCTGCGGCCAAGATCGAGAAGCCGAAGAATGGCATCAAGATGCTCTGGAACTATGCGGGCAACTGCATCTCCAACCAGCATGGCGACATCAACAAGGTCTACGAGGTGCTCTCCGATGAGAGCAAGTGCGAGTTCATCGTGGGTTGCGATACGTTCATGACTGACTCCGCGAAATACTGCGACATCTTGCTTCCCGACGCCATGCGCGCCGAGCAGCTCAACATGTCCACCAACGGCTACTCCGAGTACTACTGGGGTGTTACCGTGGGTGGTCCGGCGCAGGAGCCGCCGTTCGAGTGCCGTCCGATCTACGACATTCATGCCGACATCGCTGAAAAGCTCGGCGTGCGTGATAAGTTCACGCTCGGTAAGACCCAGGACGAATGGATCGAAGAGCTCTACAAGGCAGGCGCTGCGGCAGACCCCGAGCTTCCCAGCTGGGAAGGCATCCTTGAGCAGGGTGTTTACAAGCGTAAGCTTCCTACCGCTATCGCCTTTGAAGAGAACGTCAAGGACCCCGTGGGTCATCCCTGGAACACGCCTTCGGGCAAGATCGAGATCTACTCCGAAGCGCTCGCTAAGATCGCAGAGGATCGCGAGTTGGAAGGCCGCCTTACGGAAGGTCAGGTGATCTCGCCTATTCCGATCTTCGATCCGGGCGTGGAAGGTTATGGTGCCGTTACCGACGAATACCCGCTCTACATGTCGGGTTGGCACGACAAGGCGCGTACCCACTCTTCGTTCGGTTCGCTCGAAGTACTCAAGGACTACAATCGCCATCGCCTGTGGATCAATCCACTCGATGCCGATCCGCGTGGCATTCACGACGGCGACAAGGTGCGCGTGAAGAGCCCGGCAGGTGAAGTTGAGATCGAAGCGCACGTCACGAGCCGTATCGTGCCGAGCGTCGTTGCTATGCCACAGGGCTTCTGGCACGATGCCGACATGAAGGGCAACAAGCTCGACAAGGGTGGCTGCATCAATACGCTTACCACCTATGTGCCTTCACCCTTGGCTCATGGCAATGGCCCTTCCAATTCCATCATCGCTGAAGTTACTAAGGCTTAGGGAGGTGCATCATGGTTCAGTATGGTTTTTATTATGACAACTCCCGTTGCACGGGATGTAAAACGTGCGTGATGGCCTGTAAAGACTACAAAGACAGCGCGCTCGATGTTGCCTACCGCAAGGTGTACGACCTTGAAGGCGGCACCTGGGAAAAGCAAGCAGACGATATCTACACCACCGATTGCTTGTTCTATCACCTTTCCATGGCGTGTAATCATTGCGATGATCCCGCCTGCGTGAGCGTTTGCCCCACCACGGCAATGCACAAGGAAGGCAAGCGTGGCTTGGTGCTCGTAGATGAGACCAAGTGCGTTGGCTGCGGCTATTGCGTCATGGCATGCCCTTACAACGCGCCTAAGGTCAGTCGCGAGCTTGGCTACTCGGTCAAATGCAATGGGTGTGAAGAGCGCCTCAATCAAGGTTTGCAGCCGATATGCGTCATGTCGTGTCCGTTGCGTGCGCTCGACTTTGGTCCGATCGACGAGCTACGCAAGAAGTATGGCGACACGGCAGAGATCCATCCGATGCCTTCGGCGTCTTACACGCACCCCAACATCACGATAAAGCCTTCGCCAGCAGCGCTCGATCCTGCGGCATCGAAGGCGCATGTTGCTAATCCTAAGGAGGTGCAGTAAGCATGGAACTCGCAGTACATGAATTCCCACTCACTTTTTTCACAACGCTAGCGCCTCTCGGTGCGGGTGCGTTCTTCATGCTCGCGCTTTCGTTCTGCTTCGCAGATTTTTCGAAAGACCAGCTCAAGAAGATCGATCGTTTGACCATCATTCCGCTCTTGGTGGCATTGGTGGGCCTTATCGCATCGTTCTTCCATTTGGCGAACCCGGGGCATGCGCTCAATATCGCGAACACGGTCGGCTCAACGCCACTTGCTAACGAGATCACCGCATTTGGTATCTTCATGATCGTGGCGGCAGTGTACTGGATCGTCGCACTTGCTGGCGGCTTGAAGAACAACAGCGCCCGCAAGGGCTTTGCGCTAGTGGCAGGCATCCTTGGCCTTATCGCCGCGCTCTTCATCGGGCTTGCGTATGCGATCCCCACCATTCCTACGTGGAATAATTTCTGGACGCCGCTTTCGATCATCGGCTTCACGTTCTTCGGCGGCACGTTGCTCGGTTTGCTCATCACCACGCTGGCAGGCGCAGGTGATGCGTCTGTGAAGGGCAAAGCAGGTTCGATCCACTTCGCTATCTTCACGGTGGGTGCAGTGCTGAGCTTGGTAAGCGTGATCGCGCTGTGGATCATCGGTTCGACCGCATCCAACCTGGTGCTTCCTGTTGGTGAACTCGCCGGTAGTATGATCTGGGCATTCGTGCTCTTCATCATCCTTACGGTCATCGGCTACGGCATCGGTTTCGCCGCTATCAAGATCTCACCGCTCACGGTCTTCGTGATCGTCGGTGTCGTTTTGGTCGCGGTTGCGATCTTCCTCGCACGCATGTGCTTCTACGCCTTGCAGATCGGCGTAGGATTGTAGGGAACCTCACCCAAGGAAAAAGGGCTTGGCCGCATGCGGTTGAGCCCTTTCTTTGTATCGGGCACAATAGGAACGGTCAGCGTATGCTGCGTTTGATGAAGCCAGGAGGCATGATGGATAAACTTGACGATAAATCGCGGGCGGAGATCGTGTTCGTGGGGTCGACCTTGGGCCCGCTTTTTCTGCATGATCCCGAACATGACGCGCAGGTTGTTGCGACCGGTCTTGAAGCGCTTGCATCGCTCGATGTTGAAGCAGCTGCGAAGGATTGGCCCTTCGTTTCCGCCGAAGATGCCGAACGCGCGCTTGCGCTCATGCATGAAGGCCTTGCGGAAGGCACGAAGAGCGATGCTCTCGTGTGGGAATACCGTCGTTTGTTCGTGGGTCCGCTGGCAAAGCCGGCGCCGCCCTGGGGTTCGGTCTACACCGACAAGGATATGGTCGTGTTCGGCGCTTCCACCATGCAGCTGCGCGACTGGATGCGAAGAAATGGCATCGCGATCGAAAAAGGTGAGAGCGACGAGCCAGAGGATCATATCGGCACGATGCTCGTGTTGCTTGCCTGGCTCGCTGAAGAGCGCCCTGAACTCGTGGACGAATTCTTGTGCGACCATCTCTTGACCTGGTCCTCTCATTTTCTTGAGCAGTTCGAAGAGGCTGCTGAACAGCCCTTCTACGAAGGACTCGCAAACCTTACCCGCAAAAGCCTTGAAGGCTTGCAAGAAGAGCGCGAACTCGAGGTGGCCTATCCGCGCTTCTATCGCTAAGAAGGCCACATACCGTTTGCGCCCCTACGTGCTCTGAGCGCAAAAAGCCGACGAGGTTGCCTCACCGGCTTTTCTTTTTGCGGGATGTGGGTATCGCGTTGGAATAGGGTTCCTGCGCGCAGCTTAAGCGGTTTGACCTTCAGCGCGGGCAAGATCTTCAGGCGTGTTCACATTAAGGAAACAGTTTGCGTAGCAGAGAGGTTCGTTTTCTGCGTCGATGAAGCGAACATTCAGCGTATCGATCATATTTCTCATGCGTACTTTCTTTCGATCCCAACAAGCTTGGGCGACCTCAAGACAACGTTCGCGCTCATAGACTGCGCAGAACGGCTCGATTCCTTGGGGGCTCATGGGCACTACGGCATCGAAGGGCATGAAAAGATCAGCGCGCTGCGACTGCTCGAGCAACTCTGCCTCATATTCGATCAGGTCTACCGAGACATTTACCAGATCACAAGCAATCACAGCAACGAGCGGATTGCTGGCTGCCTCAAGAGCAGTGATGAATCCGGGTAGCGCTCCACGTTTGTCGTATTTGTCAGGAACAAGTCGTAGTCCTGGGTAACGCACCTGTAGATAAGTGAGTTCTTCAGGTTCGTTAGTGGTTACGATCAGTTCACTCGCTAAAGGTGCAAGTCTACCGATCATGTGCTCGATGAGCGGTCTGCCGTGGAAGGGCACAAGCGCCTTCGATTGGCGCATGCGTCTTGACTCGCCGCCGCTCTGAATGACCACAGAATAGAGCGGCTTCGCATAGGTATCGATAAGCCAGGTGGATATCTGTGAGATATCGTAGAAATTGAACACAGGCAAATTTGCAGTAAGCGCTGCAGCTGCTACTTCAGCCATATCGGTTACTACTGCAACGGGAAGTGCGCCTTCAGCATCATTTGTTGTTTTGCCGTTTAGGATGTATTCGTTGATACGCGCAATAAGTGCGGGAGCCGCCTCAACATCGCGAGGATTGTCAGAGCGGAGAAGTTCTACAGCGGGCAGTCCTGAGCGTTTGAACCCTTCGATCACGACTAGGTTCGACGCAGGTAGCATTCCGATCGCACGCACGCATTGCTCATAGGCATCCGTCGTTTTTTGCGTAGGCGTGCGAAGTAGAGCTTCGATGTTGGTCAGGTCTTCTTCGGACTCAGAATCGGATGGTATAAGATCTTCTACGACCGCAAAGCGTTTCGCGCTACTGATAGCGGTAGCAACGGCACCTGCTGCATGATGGCGATAAGAATCCTTGCCAGGGATATCGATCTCGAAATCATCATGGCTATGATGTTTGATCGAGGACACGGAAATGCCGCGCGCAGTAAGCTCCGAAATAAGTGCTTCAACGAGCGTGGTCTTACCGGAGTTCTTGCGCCCGATGAAGGCGATGCAGTTATCGAGGCGAGTGTTTCTCATGCGCGTTCTTTTCTATAGAAGTGGTTAGCGTAGCTAACGGCTAATTGTAGCGCAACTTCCCCTGCACACGGTTGCATGTCCCGCGCCTGTCTGCATCGCTGCGCGCTAAGCGTAGAGTTCACGTTCCTCCACCAGCTGCGACTTGATGTGTCCGACGAGCTTCTCGAGCGCAGAGATAGCATGCGGACGAATATCAGCTCCAATCAGTACGTACATGAGCGATTCACCCACTTCAACGCGTCCTTCGTTGAGCCACGCTTGCACGTAATATACGCCTTCCCAACTAAGTGCTTCTTTGAGCGCCGCTTCAAGCCCTGCTTTGTCGTAGGAGAAGTCCACGGCGACCACGCGCGCATCGCGCTCAGGTGCCTCGGCAGGACGCGCAGCTTCTGCGCGAACAGCATGACGCGGGGTGGCGCGCACGATGCCGTTGTGAATCAAGAACATCCCAATATTAGGTGCCTGTTCGCTTTCTTTGGCCTGCGCAAGCCAAGCGTTCATATCGGGTTCTTCGATCGCCATAGTTCCTCCTTGTTTATTCGTAGCATATTCGTTCGTCTCATCATGGTAGCGCGCGGTGGCGGTAGAAGCGCCAGGTGGCTATTTTGTCGCCTAGGTGTAACGCGCTGTTTATCGGATGCT